>ENA-OQKN01000151-OQKN01000151.1-human-gut-metagenome-genome-assembly--contig:-NODE-151-length-89857-cov-5.529511_pt1 | contig 89857 bp, 67 predicted proteins | sample MGYA00242776_ERZ504794 | MGnify/ENA primary metagenome ERZ504794 (study PRJEB26092, sample SAMD00036434) | human gut metagenome | host: Homo sapiens | study: EMG produced TPA metagenomics assembly of... | reverse complement strand
CCGTTCTACGATGCTCTTCCAGCAGTATTTCAGGAAGACATAGAAAAAATAAATGGGAAGATCGAAACAGATTACAAACTGTTCAACTACTACGGAGCAGAAAATGCTGAGAACATCATCTGCTCTTTGGGTTCCGTAAACGATACAATCGAGGAGACAATCGATTACCTTGCAGCAGCAGGCAAAAAAGTCGGTGTTGTTAAAGTTCGTCTTTACAGACCATTCTGCGCACAGGCACTGATCGATGCTATCCCGGATTCCGTTAAACAGATCAGCGTTCTCGACAGAACAAAAGAGCCAGGAGCACTTGGCGAGCCTCTGTACCTTGACGTTGTTGCTGCATTAAAGGACAGCAAGTTCAAAGATGTCAAGATCTTCACAGGACGTTACGGTCTTGGTTCCAAAGATACTACACCGGCACAGATCGTTGCAGTATACGAGAACACAACAAAAGAAAAATTCACAATCGGTATCGTTGATGATGTTACACACCTTTCTCTGGAAACAGGCGCTCCGCTTGTTACAACACCAGAAGGAACTACAAACTGTAAGTTCTGGGGACTTGGAGCAGATGGTACTGTAGGTGCTAACAAGAACTCCATCAAGATCATCGGTGACAACACAGACATGTACGCTCAGGCTTACTTCGATTATGACTCCAAGAAGTCCGGCGGTGTTACAATGTCTCACCTGCGTTTCGGTAAGAAACCGATCAAATCTACCTACCTGATCAAAAAAGCAAACTTTGTAGCATGCCACAATCCTTCCTATGTTCGTAAATACAACATGGTTCAGGAACTGGTTGACGGCGGTACATTCCTGCTGAACTGCCCATGGGATATGGAAGGTCTGGAAAAACATCTGCCGGGTCAGGTAAAAGCATACATCGCAAAGCACAACATCAAATTCTACATCATTGATGGTGTTAAGATCGGTATTGAGACAGGCATGGGTCCGACTCGTATCAATACCATCCTTCAGTCTGCATTCTTTAAACTGGCAAACATCATTCCGGAAGAAAGAGCGATCGAGCTGATGAAAGCAGCAGCAAAAGCAACTTACGGACGTAAAGGTGATGATGTCGTTCAGAAGAACTGGGCAGCTATCGATGAAGGTGCAAAACAGATCGTTGAAGTAAACGTTCCGGAAAGCTGGAAAGACGCACAGGACGAAGGTCTGGATACCAAAGTTGCAACAGGCGACCGTCAGGACGTAGTAGATTTCGTAAACAACATCCAGAACAAAGTAAACGCTCAGGAAGGTAATACACTGCCTGTATCTGCATTCAAAGATTATGTGGACGGTACGACACCATCCGGTGCAGCTGCATTCGAAAAACGTGGTATCGCAGTTAACGTTCCTGTATGGAATCCGGAAAACTGTATCCAGTGTAACCGCTGTGCATACGTTTGTCCGCACGCTGTTATCCGTCCGGTAGCACTGACTGACGAAGAGGTTGCTGCAGCTCCGGAAGGACTGAAGACTCTGCCGATGACCGGTATGAAAGAATATAAATTCACAATGACTGTATCCGCTTACGACTGTACCGGATGTGGTTCCTGTGCAAACGTCTGCCCGGGCAAGAAAGGTGCAAAAGCACTGGCTATGGAAAACATGGAAGCAAATGCCGGCGAACAGAAATACTTCGACTATGCAACAAAACTGCCTGCAAAAGCAGATGTGGTAGAAAAATTCAAAGAAAATACGGTAAAAGGTTCTCAGTTCAAACAGCCGCTGCTTGAGTTCTCAGGTGCCTGTGCAGGTTGTGGTGAGACACCGTATGCAAAACTGGTTACACAGCTGTTTGGTGACAGAATGTACATCGCAAACGCAACAGGATGCTCCTCTATCTGGGGTAACTCTTCACCGTCCACACCGTACACCGTAAACGAAAAAGGACAGGGTCCTGCATGGAGCAACTCACTGTTCGAAGATAACGCAGAGTTCGGTTATGGTATGCTGTTAGCTCAGAAAGCAATCCGTGAAGGACTGAAAGCAAAAGTAGAAGCTGTTGCTGCAAACGAAAAAGCTTCTGATGAAGTGAAAGCAGCCTGCCAGGAATGGCTGGATACTTACAGCGTAGGTGCTACAAACGGAACAGCTACAGACAAACTGGTAGCAGCTCTGGAAGGCATCGACTGTGATACATGCAAAGACATCGTCAAGAACAAAGATTTCCTGGCTAAGAAATCCCAGTGGATCTTCGGAGGTGACGGATGGGCTTATGATATCGGATTCGGCGGCGTTGACCATGTACTGGCAAGCGGCAAAGATATCAACATCATGGTATTTGACACCGAAGTTTACTCCAATACAGGTGGACAGGCTTCCAAGTCTACTCCGACCGGTGCAGTTGCACAGTTCGCAGCAGGCGGTAAAGAAGTGAAGAAGAAAGATATGGCAAGCATCGCAATGAGCTATGGCTATGTATATGTAGCACAGATCTCCATGGGTGCTGACTTCAACCAGACGGTAAAAGCAATCGCAGAAGCAGAAGCATATCCGGGACCATCCCTGATCATCGCATACGCTCCATGTATCAACCATGGTATCAAGAAAGGTATGGCAAAAGCTCAGACAGAAGAAGAACTGGCAGTAAAAGCTGGTTACTGGCATTGCTTCCGTTACAATCCGGCTGCAAAAGCAGAAGGAAAAGATGCATTCACTCTGGACAGCAAGGCTCCGACAGGAGAATATCAGGAATTCCTGAACGGCGAAGTTCGTTACAACTCCCTGATGCGTTCTAACCCTGAAAAGGCTAAGAAACTGTTCGCTAAGAATGAAGCAGAAGCAAAAGCTCGTTATGAATACCTGAACAAACTGATCACACTGTATGGTGCAAATAAAACAGAAGAATAATGAGAAGATCAGCATTTGCTGATAATATAAAAGAGACCGCAGAGCAAAATGCCCTGCGGTCTTTTACGTGAATCTTGAATAATAAAATTGCATTTAATCGATGCCGACGCGGATACCGCCGGAACGTTCACATGGCTGCAAAAGTACGCAGACCGGTTCGTTGCCGGACCATTCATAGGCATAGGATTCTCCGGAAGCCTGCCCGATCAGGTTTTTCCAGGAAAGATCACTGCGGATCTGCGGATCGCCATATCCGCGGCGGCTCATCCAGCAGATCACGGCATCCGGGTCTACAGAAATTGTAGCATGGCTGTCCGTGTTGTCCATGGCGATTGGGTTGCCGTCCGAGAGCACAGCGACATAGGCATTCGGACCGGCTCCGGTCAGCGTGGAAGTAGCCAGTCCTTTCTGAGAAAAAATGCCGCAGCCGATAAAACGGACACGGTAATTGCAGTCCTGTGTAAAAGCGAGAATATTCTCGGACTCTACCGAAAGGATTTCACCCTGGGCAAGTTTATACACAACTACATGCTGTCCATGATTTGCATAATAAGTGACAGAATCGCCATTCATAGTGACTTTCATCAAAGGCAGATTTTCACGGGTGACGCGTCTTGTCAGGGAACCGAGGGCTGCCTGCATCAGGTTGCTCTGTGGACCGAGCAGCAGTTTTTCAAAACGATAATTTTTTCCGCCCTGGCTTTCGCCGGCGATAAAAGCACCGGCCTTTGTGAACAGTACATCATTTCCGGTGCAGGTAACTTTCAGACTCAGTTCATTGATCACTTCAAAATTTAACATAAAACGATTTCCTCCTTAAAAAGAAACGGTGTTCAAGTCTGTTTAACCTGTACACCATACAGACCGCATAAGCCTTCCAGGTCTTTGGCGACCCCGTTTCCGATGGCATTGAATTTCCAGTTTCCGTTATGTAAATAGACTTCTCCGATCATCATGGAGATGACATTGGAATAATATTCATCCATCACAAAGCTGACCAGCTCCCGGTCAGAAGCGGCATCTAAAATCCGCACATAGGCATCCTCGATCATGCCGAAATTCAGGCGTTTGGAAAAGGCATCATTGATCGTCAGCACAAAGACGATCCGGGTGATCGATGGATTCAGTCTGGAAAGATCGATCGCAACGGACTCGCGGTCCGTGTTTTCCCGATCAGAAAAAATCACACTGCAATCCGGACTTTCTTTTTGACCGTAAAATACAAACCAGTCATCGCCTGAAACTTTTCCGTCACGGCCAAGAAGAAATGCGGAAACATCCACATCACAGGCCGGATTTTTGACATTCCAGCCAAGGCAGGCCTTGATCTTTCCAAGAGAAATTGCATCTCCAAGTAGTGTTTTCTGTCCTTTCCTCGTTTGATTTATCAGAGCAGGCATGATCTGGTGTGAGATGCCGGGAGTTTCCGATGCCCTGGATACAGTGAATGGCGCGGCTTCTGCAGAGGAGAGAGATTCACTTTGCGTCACGCGATTTATGTTGTGTATGCCTGTATAGTCCTCAGCTCTGGAGGTGACACGGTTGATCTCAAGGATCGAATCTGTGTGAAGGGGGTGCGAAGTCTTTTTTGGAAGAACAAGCATAAAATGACCTCCTTTTCTTTTATCTGCTTTGAGTATACGCTAAAAAGCAGAAATTGTCACGTCTGGATCCAATTTTTCAGGTATCTGTACGGCGACAGTATGCAAAGAGAAACGATTGCCTGGTCGTTTCTTAAAATGCTTGAAAAGAAACGCAAAAAATGATATAGTGATTTATATGTAATTTTACAGAAAAAGAGAGGGCGGCATTCGCATTTCACCTATGTTCAGACAACAGAAATTAAGCATACTTGACGATTATTTTAAAGAGCTTTCGGTCAGAACGACAAGAGAAGAAGTATACTTTTACCGCATCAGCGGTTATACACCGCAGGTCGCGGCCTTTATCCGGAAATATTATGAGGAGGCGAGGCTTCGCGGCGTTGTGATCGAAGGCAGGATTCCCAATCCTGCCGGGCAGAATCTTTCTTATTATGAAGAGATGATGGGCATGGATTTTCAGATGGCTCCTGGTTTTATCGAAAGTCGTTTACAGAAATGGCTTCCGCGGATGAATCCGTACCAGCGGAAAAATATGGCGATGTCCATGTATGATTTTTTTGCTTCTATGCAAAGGGCAGGCAAGACAGAGGGTATGCTGAAAAATGCCTACATCAAGTTCATGTGCTGGCTGTATTATAAGTTCGAGCGGATCGTCAATCTGCTCGGTGAAAATTCCGTCCCGAAGATTCTGTACGAGGGAGACATCAGCCATTATGAGCTGATGCTTTTGTCTATATTGTGCCATGCGGGCTGCGATATTGTACTTTTGCAGTACCACGGAGATCAGAATTATCAGAAACTGGATGCGGCGAATGCATATTCTATGCCGCTGACCTTGCCGGATATGCAGGCAATTCCGGGAGATTTCAGTCTGAAGACGCTGCTCATGCAGTAGAAACAGGAGATCGAGCGAAGCCGCCTTTACGGCAGACTTCCGGATGTCAGAAACTGCACCAATGCATGGATTGAGGGAAAGTCTCTTCTGGATATCGCAAAGCCGCCGACCGTGCGGGGCAGTGATCCTGATTTTTATTATAATTGTTATTGTCAGATAAATGGTGTGGAAGATAAAACTTCTTATACTAACGAGCTTTACCAGCTTTACCAGGAATTAAAAGCCCGGAAGCGAAACATTGTGATCGTAAACGGGCAGATCGAGCCGCCGACTCCGGAGGAGATCGCAAAAGTTTCCAGAAAAAATTACAGCAAAACCGATGAGATGCTTCTGGATCTGAAACGCAATCTTCAGTATCCGGCGAACCGGGAGCTTCAGAGCCTGATGATCAAAGCATTTCTTGATGTGCTTCTGGAGGAGGAAAAAGCACTGGATGAGAACCGCAACAAACTGACCAACAAGGCAGTCTATCTGATCTGCTGGATGATGCGTTATCTGCCGGAGTTATTCAAAAGCTGGCGTATGCCGCAGATTGGATGCTTTTTTTATATGGGTGGATGCAAAAATCGTTTTGAAGCGTTGTTTCTGAAAATGCTGGGCAGACTTCCGGTGGATGTACTGATCCTCGATCCGGATCGCAGTGCTGCGTTTGCACTGGAAGATCAGCTGCTCTATCAGATGAATTTTACGGAGACGCTGCATTTACAGCGTTTTCCGCAGGAAAATACCGAAGTCCGGATGGGGACGGCTGCCTATCATGCGGAGCGGGAACTGGATACTCTGATGTATCAGGATAGTGGACTGTACCGCAACCAGCAGTATCAGAGGGCGGATATCATCAATCTCCAGACGATGTACGAGGAGATTCGGCTTTTATGGAACGAAGAAGTGAAATACCGGCCGAATTTCAGTACGACGGAAAGCATTGTCAATATCCCGGTCATTTTTGCAAAAGTTTCCGGCGTAAAAGACGGAAAAGTATCCGAGTACTGGTCATCGATCCGGGAGCTGATCACAGAAGATACCATGGTGATTAAAAGCTTTCCTTATATTCAGCCGCTTGCAGCCAATCCGATCAAGCCTTATGTGACTGAATTTTACAAAAATGGCAGACTGCAGAAGGCAAAGATCAAAAACCATCCGGCGTATGCCTATGGCTTTTTAAGAGAAGAGATCCAGGAGCACATTCTGGACAAGCTGCAGATCCTGATCGAGCAGAAGCTGATCCGCGGCACCTTTGAAAACGGCACGGAGTACACGATCCTTTCGACGATACTGAACCTGCCGAAAGAAATCCTGCGGATGCTTCAGAAATTTGATTTTACAAAGAAAAATCCGAAACTGATCTATATCAATCCCGGTGAGAAAGTAATCTCACTGGAGGATGCGATCCTTACCGCGTTTTTGAATCTGGCCGGTTTTGACATTCTGTTTTTCATACCGACCGGATATCAGAATATAGAGAACTTTTACAACAGAAAACAGATGGAAGAGCATCAGATCGGGGAGTATTTATATGACTTGAATGTTCCGGATCTGACGAGGGTTCCATTACCAAAGGCACGCCAGAAATCCTGGCGGGACATACTATTCAGGAGGGAGTAAAAGATGGGACTTAATTTTAACAGACCAGATGCTCCAACGCAGACAGCTCCGGCCGCACAGGCGGAACTGGAACAGGTGAAGTCTTATGATATCGTTGTGGACAGAAAGCAGATGAGTGCAGAGCTGGTTGGTTCCAAAGAAGTGGACGATATCGTCAGCACGATCGAGGTCAACAATCTGGAGACGATCGTATCGTTTGGGGCAGAGGTCGCAGAAGAGATCTCCAAAGCATCGGATGTGGTGTTAAACAGCATGGATATGAAACAGCTGGATGAGTCCAGTCAGATGCTGAACACGCTTGCAAAGATCATGGAGAAGTTTGATCCGGATGAATTAAAAGAAAACAAAGGTCTGTTTGACAAACTGTTCGGCGGGCTTCGTAAACAGATGGACAAGATTCTTGCCAAATATCATACAATGGGCGAAGAAGTAGATCAGATCTATGTTCAGCTCAAACAGTATGAGACAGAGATCAAGCAGTCCAACCGCAAATTAGAGACGATGTTTGAGGCAAATGTAAATTATTACCACGAGTTGGTGAAATACATTCTTGCCGGAGAACAAGGCTGTCAGGAGCTGGAAGCCTATATCGCACAGCGTCAGGCAGATATGGAGGCTACCGGGGATCAGTCGATCCAGTTTGAGCTTACCAGCTTAAATCAGGCATTGATGATGCTGGAGCAGAGGACACAGGATCTGCGTACCGCAGAAAACATTGCCATGCAGTCGATCCCGATGATCAAGACGATGGCATTCAGCAACATGAACCTGGTCCGCAAGATCAATTCCGCATTTATCATCACACTTCCGGTATTTAAGCAGGCACTGGCACAGGCGATCATGCTGAAACGCCAGAAGATTCAGGCAGAAGCCATTTCTGCACTGGACCAGAAAACAAATGAGATGCTTATTAAAAATGCACAGAATACCGTGCAGCAGTCCAAGATGACGGCACAGCTGGCATCCGGCAGTTCAATCAAGATTGAGACGCTGGAGACGACCTGGAAAACGATCGTAAACGGTATCGATGAGACAAGACAGATCCAGGAAAATGCAAGAAAACAGCGGCATGAAGATCAGGCAAGACTTGAGAACATCAAGCAGGAATTCAACCAGATGTACCACATGCCGACAAAGAGATACTGAGAGCAAACAGGGTGAATCTTCACCTTAATATAAATCCATAAAGGAGGAAACATTATGCCTATTAATTTATCAAAAGGACAGAAAGTAGATCTGACAAAAGGAAATCCGGGACTGAAAAGCATTATGGTAGGACTCGGATGGGATGTGAACGCATTTGATACAGGAGCAGATTTTGACCTGGATGCAGCAGCATTTATGTGCGGTTCCAACGGAAAATGCCCGACCGAAAAAGAATTTATCTTTTACGGAAATCTGGAACATCCGACCGGATGTGTCAAACATATGGGCGACAATCTGACCGGTTCCGGCGAAGGCGATGACGAACAGATCATGGTCGATCTGACACAGGTTCCATCCAACATCGAACGTATCGCATTTACCGTAACGATCTACGATGCAGATGTCAGAAGACAGAATTTCGGACAGGTATCCAACGCATTTATCCGTATCGTGGATGATGCAACCGGAAAAGAACTGATCCATTTTGACCTCGGAGAGGATTTCTCCATTGAGACAGCCGTTGTGGTAGGCGAGCTGTACAAGCACAACGGAGAATGGAAATTCAACGCCATCGGCAGCGGATTCCAGGGCGGTCTGGCAGCACTGTGCGGACATTATGGAATCGAAGTCGCATAAGTAGTACAGGCAGATAAAATGAATTTGAGCAATGCTTAAAAACCTGGAAAAGGGGGCATGATTATGTCTATCAGTTTACAGAAAGGACAGAAAGTGAATCTGTCCAAAGAAAAAAAGGGGTTATCCAGAGTCGTAGTAGGACTTGGATGGGATGAAGTCAAAAGATCCAGAGGATTTTTTGCACTGAAACCGGCACCGATCGACTGCGATGCTTCTGCAATCTTACTGCAGAACGGCAGAATGGCAGGAAGAGATGATCTGGTATACTATAACAATCTGACACACAAATCCGGAACCGTCCGTCACATGGGTGATAACCTGACCGGCGAAGGAGAAGGCGATGACGAGCAGATCGTGATCGACCTGGACCGTGTGCCGTCTGAGTATGACAAGATCGTGATCGTTGTAACGATCTATCAGGCACAGCAGAGAAAGCAGCATTTCGGACTGATCGAGAATGCGTTTATCCGCCTGGTAGACGGAAAAAATGACCAGGAGATCTTAAAGTATAACCTGACAGAGGACTACTCCGGAATGACGGCGATGATCTTTGGTGAGATCTATCGCTACAACGGTGAGTGGAAATTCGGTGCCATCGGACAGGGAACAAGGGACGGCGGCATCGGTGAGATGGCAGCAAGATTTCAAAAATAAGAGCGTACCGGTATGACATGGTGCGATATGGGAGAGACTATATCTGAGATGAAGTGATTCATATAGTTTCTCCCTGCTTATAAGCAGAAAAATAAAAACAGGAGACAAAAAGATGAAGTATAATGGTTTGACAGACAAACAGGTCGAAGAGTCCAGAAGTAAATTTGGTTCCAACGAGATTCCGGATTCCGAGCCGACCACGTTCTGGGAAGAATTCAAAGAGACGTTCAGTGATCCGATGATCAAGATCCTGCTGGCGATCGCAGCACTGATGATCGTGATGTTCTTCTTTGGGTATGCGGAGATTTACGAGCCGCTCGGAACGATCGTTGCAGTGCTGATCGTGGCAACCGTATCTGCAAAGACCGGTGTTGCAAGCGATACCAAGTACCGTGAACTGAAAGACAATACAGAGAAAGACAAGTGTAAAGTTCACAGGAACGGCGTGATCACGGTAATCGATGTTGATGATGTTGTAGTCGGTGACAAAGTCCTGCTGCAGTCCGGTGATAAAATCCCGGCAGACGGTGTACTGATCGACGGGGCACTGCGCGTGGACAACTCTGCACTGAACGGCGAGGCAGAAGAATGTAAAAAAACAGCGGCATCAGAAGATTTTCAGCTGGAAGATGACATCACAGGCGATACCTTTGTCGATGCACACTCCCTGTTCCGCGGAGCAGTGATATTTGACGGCGAAGGTATTCTTGATGTACGCAAGGTCGGACTGAAGACCATGATGGGAAAAATGGCAGAAGAGATGCAGGAAGACGAGCCGGATTCTCCTTTGAAAGTAAAACTTGCCAAACTTGCAAAACAGATTTCCACGTTTGGTTATATCGGTGCGGTATTGATCGCCGTACTTTACCTGGTCTACTTTGTTATGCAGGCGGGCGGAGTTTCTCAGTACTTTGCAATGGGGATTGAACCGGTTGTCAAAGATGTTGTAAGAGCTCTTTCTCTGGCAATTGTTATCATCGTCTGTGCAGTTCCGGAAGGACTTCCGCTGATGATCTCCCTCGTACTGATGCAAAATACAAGCAAAATGCTTGACCACAATGTCCTGGTAAGAAAAGCAGAAGGTATCGAGACAGCAGGTTCTTTAAACATTCTCTTCAGTGATAAGACAGGAACGATCACAAAAGGTATGCTTGAAGTGGTCGATTTCTTTACCGGCGACGGCAATTCCATTGATATTGCACAGCTGAGTAAACACAGCAAGGTAAAAGGTCTTGTGGATCTTGCCATCGGTAAGAATACACAGTCCATGTTTGATGCATCCCATAAAGTCATCGGCGGAAATGCAACCGATCAGGCACTGATGAAGTTTTTGGGTGAGGAGACATTCAAGACGCTGGAGAACAGCAGCGAATATAAAATAACAAAACAGCAGTCTTTCAACTCTGCAAATAAATTCAGTCAGGCACGCATCGACAGCACCGGTAAAACTTTCTATAAAGGGGCACCGGAAAAACTTCTGGCAAATGCAGTGAAATATCTGGATGCAGACGGCAATATCTGTACCATGGACAACGCCATCCTGAACCGCAAGATCGATGAACTGGCAGCAAAAGCAATGCGTGTGCTGGCCTTTGGTTATTCAGAAAAAGACATGGTTGAAAATTCAATCAATGATGATATCGTGATCATTGGTCTGGTGGGCATTCGTGACGATGTACGTCCGGAAGCAAAAGAAGCGATCCGCGAAGTACAGGGAGCCGGTATTCAGGTCGTTATGATCACAGGTGACCGCCTTGAGACAGCGGTAGCGATCGCAAAAGATGCAGGACTGTTAAAAGGAGGCAGCGACCGTGCACTTTCCTCCGCACAGCTCAATGAGATGAGTGATGAAGAAGTGAAGAAGATCATACCGCATATCCGTGTGATCGCAAGAGCACTGCCGACCGACAAGTCCCGTATGGTACGCCTGTGCCAGGAGATGAACCTGGTAGTCGGCATGACAGGTGACGGTGTCAACGACTCACCGGCACTGAAACGTGCAGATGTTGGTTTTGCCATGGGAAGCGGAACAGAAGCAGCAAAAGAAGCAGGTAAGATCGTTATTCTGGATGATAATTTTAAATCCATCAAAGATGCCATCCTCTATGGAAGAACCATCTACCATAACATCCTGAAATTCTGTAAATTCCAGCTGGTGATCAACGTGGCAGCCGTTGTGGTCAGTGCGATCGCACCGTTTTTCGGTGTGGATGAACCACTGAAAGTAACACATCTTCTCTTTGTAAATCTGGTCATGGACGGACTGGGAGCGATGATGCTTGGCAATGAACCGGCAAAAGAAGAATATATGGCAGAAGCACCGCGAAAACGTGATGAAAGTATTGTAAGCAAAAAAATGATGGGACAGATCCTCACAATGGGAATCTGGCTTACCGTGGTAAGCTTTATCTATCTGAAAGTGCCGTTCTTTGTAAATCTGTTTGCAAATGAGGAACAGCACCTGACGGGTTATTTTGTACTGTTTATTGTGGCAGCTTTGTTCAACGGCTTTAATGTGCGTGACGATGGATTTGCAATTTTTGCCGGTCTGAATGAGAATAAAGATTTTATGAAAGTATTTCTGATTATTATAATCGTGCAGGCATTGCTCGTAAATGCGGCGATCGTTCCGCTGGCCCCGTTCCAGTGGATTGGAGAAATGTTCAGCTGTGTTCCGTTTGGAATCAAAGGCTGGATTGCAGTTGTTCTGCTGGCATGTACCATGATTCCGGCAGATATGGTCAGAAAACTGTGCGTAAATAAATAACAGGTAATCCAACAGGAAAAGTGCGGTGTCACGTATGGGATCGCACTTTTTCCGTTGATATAACAGGGGTTTGTACATGAGAGAATTCAGAAGATAATTTCCTTTATTGGCCGAAAGGAGTTTCATGTACTTCAGACGACGACAAACCAGTATATTGCATGTGGAAATGCAGCGAAGCAGCTGCAGAACAGATCCGATTATCTGACGGAGCAGGTCAGGCTTTATGCGATGACCGGGCAAAGTAAATATATGGATGCTTATTTTGAAGAAGCAGAAACAAAACAGAGCAGAGAGAAAGCTCTGGATATTTTGAAAAGATATTTTGACGGGACAGAAACTCAGACCGCCCGAATAAAGGAGAGAGTATTTTTAAAGATGCAGACCAGGCACTCTATTATGTAAAAGAATATGGCAGAAAGGGCTGCAGTTTTTATGAATAAATAAAAAGAAAAGAGGTTTTTTCATGGCAATAAAAGAATTACAGGCGTACGAACTTTTAAGGGAAGAGGGGCTTTCCGATATTCAGTCAGTCGGCTATCTGCTGCGTCACAGAAAAAGCGGTGCACGCATCATGGTCATTGCAAACGATGACGATAATAAAGTGTTTCATATTACATTTCGTACACCTCCGGTAGACAGCACCGGGGTAGCACATATTCTGGAACACTGTTCGCTGTGTGGAAGCGAAAAGTTTCCGTCCAAAGATCCGTTTGTGGAGCTGGTAAAAGGTTCGCTCAATACCTTTCTGAATGCGATGACCTATCCGGATAAGACCATGTATCCGGTTGCAAGCTGCAATGACAAAGATTTTGCAAACCTGATGGATGTCTATATGGATGCGGTTTTTCATACCAATATTTATAAAAAAGAAGAGATTTTCCGCCAGGAAGGCTGGAATTATCATCTGGAAAATCCGGAGGATGAGATCACCTACAATGGTGTGGTATACAACGAGATGAAAGGAGCCTATTCTTCGCCGGAAGATGTGCTCGATCGCGAAATTTTAAATGCACTTTATCCGGATACACCGTATGGATTTGAGTCCGGAGGAGATCCGCAGTGTATCCCGGATCTGAAATACGAAGATTTTCTGGCTTTCCATGGAAAATATTATCATCCGTCCAATGCCTACATCTATCTCTATGGAAATATGGATGTTGAGGAACGCCTTACCTGGCTGGATCAGGAATATCTCTCTAAATACGGAGAAAAAGAGGTAGATTCAAAGATCAGTATGCAGAAAGCGTTCGATGCTCCGCATGAGATCTATAAAAAATATTCTATTTCCACATCCGAATCGGAAGAAGACAACACCTATCTTTCCTGGAATGTGTCCGTTGGCACAAGCAGCGATGTACGTCTTGTGACTGCCATGGCAATCCTGGAATATGCACTTTTGTCAGCACCTGGGGCACCGCTTAAACAGGCTCTTTTGGATGCCGGGATTGGAAAAGATATCCTAGGCTCTTTTGAGAGCGGCATTCAGCAGCCATCCCTTTCGGTAGTCGCTAAAAATGCAAATGTCGGTGACAAAGAAAAGTTCCTGGCAGTGATCCGCAAGGTACTGGAAGAGCAGGTGAAAAACGGCATCGATAAAAAAGCACTGCTGGCAGGTATCAATTCTTCCGAGTTCCGTTTTCGTGAGGCAGATTACGGCTCTTATCCGAAGGGCCTGATGTACGGAATCGACATTATGGACAGCTGGCTGTACGGCGAGGGTGATCCGTTTGCCTATGTCAAACAGCTGGATATTTATAAGGAACTCCGTGATGCAGTAGAGAGTGATTATTACGAGAAACTGGTGCAGAAATATCTGCTGGACAACACACATGTGGCGGTTGTTGTCGTTGCACCGGAAAAGGGACTGACTGCAAAACTGGAGGCAGAGACGGCAAAGAAACTGGCAGATTTTAAGGCAGGTCTCAGTGAAGAACAGGTAAAGGAGCTGGTAGAAAAAACAGCAAAACTGCAGGAATTCCAGGAGACACCGTCCACACAGGAAGAGCTGGAGAAAATCCCGATGCTTACCAGGGAGGATATCACAAAGAAATGCAGACCGATCTGCAACAGAGAGCTTTCTTTTGGCAACACCAAAGTTCTGTGGCATGATGTGAACACGAACGGCATCGCTTATCTGACCCTTTATTTTGATTTGTCCGTTGTCAGAAAAGAGGATCTGCCTTATGTCGGCCTTCTGAAAAATGTGCTGGGCATGATCGACACCGAGCATTATGCTTACGGAGATCTGTTCAATGAGATCAATATGCAGACCGGAGGTATCGGTACCGGGATGGTCGTATTTCCAGAAAAGGACACACAGAAGATGTATCCGATGTTTACCGTATCAGCCCGCACACTTTATGATAAAATCGACTTTGTGTTTGATGTGATCGAGGAGATTTTATTCACATCCAAACTGGACGATGAGAAACGCTTAAAAGAGATCGTTTCCGAGCAGAAATCAAGGACACAGATGCGGCTGACAACGGCGGGACATTCGGCAGCGGCAACCCGTGCCATGGCTTATTTCTCCGAGACAGCTGCGTTCAGTGATCGCAGCAGCGGGATTGACTACTATCGCATGCTCGATGACCTCGATGCAAATTTTGAAACGAAAAAAGAGAAGCTGAAGAGTAAATTGAAAGAGCTGATGAACGTGATTTTCCGACAGGATGCCATGGTATTTTCCGTAACAGCGGAAGAGAAGGGGCTTGCCGGACTGGAAGAGAAAGTGACAGGATTATGCGAAAAACTTTCGTTGGATAAGAGAACACCTTCAGAAGAAACCCTTGCATACGGAAAGCTGAACGAAGGCTTCCAGACCTCCGCCAAGATCCAGTATGTGACACGTGCCGGAAATTACCGCGAGGCAGGCTATGATTATACCGGGGCACTGCGGATCCTGAAGGTGATCATGAGCTATGAATATCTCTGGGTGAATGTGCGTGTCAAAGGCGGGGCGTATGGCTGTATGAGTGGATTCGGCAGAAATGGCAATTCCTATTTTGCTTCTTACCGTGATCCGAACTTGCGTCAGACCAACGAGATCTACGAAGGCGTGCCGGAATACGTGGAAGATTTCAACGTCGAAGAGCGTGATATGACAAAATACGTGATCGGAACAATCAGTGAGATGGATACGCCACTCACAGCAAGAGCACAGGGAGCACGTTCTGATGCTGCTTATTTCGGACATGTGACTGAAAGCGACCTTCAGAAAGAGCGTGACCAGGTACTCTATGCGACACAGGAAGATATCCGTGCCCTGGCACCGCTGATGCGTGCAATCCTGGCAGAAGACTGCATCTGCGTGCTCGGAAACGAAGATGCACTGGAAAAAGAGAAAGAGATGTTTAGAAATCTCGGACCACTTTAAGGAGGAATCATATACAGATGGCAGAGAAAAGTTACAAATCCGGTTTTGCGACCCTGATCGGCAGACCAAACGTAGGAAAATCCACACTCATGAACCACCTCATCGGGCAGAAGATCGCGATCACGTCCAACAAACCGCAGACAACGAGAAACCGGATCCAGACCGTCTATACAGACGAAAAAGGACAGATTGTATTTCTGGACACACCGGGTATCCACAAGGCGAAAAACAAACTGGGTGAATACATGGTCAATGTGGCAGAACGCACCCTCAATGAGGTCGATGTGATCCTCTGGCTGGTGGAGCCGAGTACCTTTATCGGAGCCGGCGAGCGTCACATTGTGGATCAGCTCAAAAAAACAAAGACACCGGTCATCCTGATCATCAACAAGATTGATAAAGTAGATAAAAAAGAGATCATAAAATATATGGATGCTTACCGCAAAGTCTATGATTTTGCGGAGATCATCCCGGTGTCGGCACTTCGCAGTGTCAATATGGATACTGTGATCGAGAGTATTTTCAAATATCTGCCGTACGGACCGCAGTTTTATGATGAAGATACGGTGACAGACCAGCCGCAGAGACAGATCGTGGCAGAGATGATCCGCGAAAAGGCACTTCGCTCTCTGGAAGAGGAGATTCCGCACGGTATTGCCGTTTCTATTGAAAAAATGACAGAACGCAAAAGCAAAGGCGGCAGCATCTGTGATATCGAGGCGACGATCATCTGCGAGCGGGATTCCCACAAAGGAATCATCATCGGAAAAGGCGGACAGATGCTCCGCAGGATCGGTTCACAGGCACGCCGTGATATCGAGGATATGCTCGAAGAAAAAGTCAATCTCCAGCTCTGGGTCAAAGTCAAGAAAGACTGGAGAGACAGTGACTTCATGATCAAAAACTTCGGATACGATAAAAAAGATATCTGAAATCAGAAACGACGATTCCGTACAGACATCAGCATTTGCTGACGGGACTGTAAGAATATGAGAGAATATATGGATGATAAAATTGCACTGACAGGGATTGTGCTTATAGCGGCACCGATCGGAGAATCAGATAAACGGCTGGTGCTGCTGACAAGAGAACGGGGAAAGGTGACTGTATTTGCAAGAGGAGCCAGAAGACCGGGCAATCCCTTTCTGGCTGCCGCAAACACCTTTGCTTTTGGAACCTTTTATGTAAAAGAAGCAAGGACTGCCTATCAGCTTGTGCAGACAGAGATTCGAAATTATTTCCGGGAGATCACAGAAGATGTGGAGGCTGCCTGCTATGGAAGCTATTTTCTGGAGTTTGCCGATTATTATGCCAGAGAGAACGATGACGGCACACAGATCATCCAGCTGCTCTACGGGGCACTGCGTGCAGTGCTCAATCAAAAACTGGACCGGGAACTGATCCGTTATGCCTTTGAACTGCGTATGATGGCGGCAGGCGGAGAATATCCGCAGGTGTTCGAGTGTGCAGTATGTGGAGCAAAGCATGATCTTTGTGCCTTCCTTACAGATAAGAACAGCGTACTGTGCCGCAGCTGTGTCTCAAAAGTACAAAGGAGCACACCGGTTCTGGAATCAACGATCTATACGATGCAATATGTGATCAGTACGCCGGTCGAACGCCTCTTTGCCTTTGCACTATCAACACAGGTAAAGAAAGAGTTTATCAGTCTGGTTGAGAAATTCCGGAGGCGTTACATAGACCGGGATTTCAAATCTCTGGAGATTCTGGAGATCATGCGGCATACCAGAAACGCTCTTTACAAGGACGGTCAATAATGGTATGATGAAAAATGCCATGCGAACAGGTGGCGTATTCTGTATTTTATATACAGAAGGGTATATGGTAAGTTTCAAGAAAGGCAGGGCAGCGAAGGAGATTTTGCTGTGTCTGGATGGGGAATATTATGAAGAAATGGAAGGGAATTCTGGCAGTCATCCTGATAACCGGATGTCTTGGCGGCTGCAGTCAGTTTCAGGCAGAGCACAATGCAGTAAAAGTGAAACGGGACGGCAGTGTACAGGCGGCGGTGATCGACACGCTGGACAAATCCTACTACAGCGAGGATGAGCTGAAGCAGACGATTGATGATTCTGTGAGTGCGTACAATCAGTCACAGGAAGGTGATCCGATCGTTGTCAAAAAATTTAACGTCACAGACGGAAAAGCAGAGCTGTATATGAACTATGCGGCTTCCAGGGATTATCAGGATTTCAACAATGTGACCTTTTATGCGGGAGACCTGCAGGGAGCATACAATCAGAAGTACGAATTCCCGGATGAATTTCAGAAAGTGGAAAACGGAAAAGTTACAGGAAGTGTGACAAGATCCGATATTTTGGGCGGTCTGAACTACAACGTTGTAATCTGTTCGGAAGAGATGGATATCGAAGTTCCGGGCAAGATCCTTTACGTTACGACGGATGCAGTTGTCACCGGAAAAAAGACGGCAACCAGCATTTCAGAAGAGCGGGAAAAGGCAGCAGAATCCGAGACGGAGACAGCATCGGAAAGTGAGAGCACAGACGGCGGATCAAAATCCGATGGCAATGCGGAGAAAGGCCAGTTTGAAGTAGAATCCGAAAGTAAGTCCGCAGCAGGAAACGAAGCTTCCGATACCGCAGATGACGCAGAAGAAGTAAAACATACACTGACATTTGTCATATACGAATGATGTCAGGGAAAAGTCTGAAATCACAATATGTCTGCACAGAAGTATTTTCAGGGCAGCACATTTTGATATAACACGATAAACAGCGAGCAAAGAAGTAAACATAAACGGCTTCTTTCAATATATGCATATGCCGCAGAGACGGCCGACAGGAGGAGACAAATGGAAAAAACAATGGACAAGATCGTGGCACTGGCAAAATCCAGAGGTTTTGTATATCCGGGTTCCGAGATTTACGGAGGTCTGGCAAATACCTGGGATTACGGTAATCTTGGTGTAGAGCTGAAGAACAATGTAAAACAGGCATGGTGGAAGAAATTCATCACAGAGAATCCATACAACGTAGGTGTTGACTGTGCGATTCTGATGAATCCGCAGACCTGGGTAGCATCCGGACATCTCGGAGGCTTTTCTGATCCGCTGATGGATTGTAAAGAATGTCATGAGCGTTTCCGTGCAGATAAGCTGATCGAAGATTTCTGCGATGAGAAAGACATTGCACTGGAAGGCTCTGTCGATGGATGGACACAGGAACAGATGCGTGATTTCATCGAAGAGCATCAGATTCCATGTCCGACCTGCGGAAAACATAATTTTACCGATATCCGCCAGTTCAACCTGATGTTCAAGACATTCCAGGGTGTAACAGAAGATGCAAAGAATACGGTATACTTAAGACCGGAAACAGCACAGGGTATCTTTGTAAACTTTAAAAACGTACAGAGAACATCCAGAAAGAAAATCCCGTTTGGTATCGGACAGATCGGTAAATCATTCCGTAACGAGATCACACCGGGTAACTTCACATTCCGTACCAGAGAGTTTGAGCAGATGGAGCTGGAGTTCTTCTGTGAGCCGGGTACCGACCTTGACTGGTTCCAGTACTGGAGAGCATTCTGCATCGACTGGCTGAAGAATCTGGGCATGAAAGAAGACGAGATGAGAGCACGTGACCATTCACCGGAAGAACTGTGCTTCTACAGCAAAGGTACAACCGACATCGAGTTCCTCTTCCCGTTTGGATGGGGCGAGCTGTGGGGAATCGCAGACCGTACCGACTATGACCTGACACAGCATCAGAATGTATCCGGCCAGGATATGAGCTATTTTGATGATGAGAAGAAAGAAAAATACATTCCGTATGTTATCGAGCCTTCTCTTGGTGCAGACCGTGTGGTTCTGGCATTTCTGTGCAGTGCTTATGACGAAGAAGAGCTGGAAGGCGGCGATATGCGTACCGTTCTGCATTTCCATCCGGCACTGGCACCGGTTAAGATCGGTGTTCTGCCTCTGTCAAAAAAATTGAACGAAGGTGCGACAAAAGTATTTGAACAGCTCTCAAAGAAATGGAACTGTGAATACGATGACCGCGGAAACATCGGAAAACGTTACCGCAGACAGGATGAGATCGGTACACCGTTCTGTGTAACCTACGACTTTGATTCTGAAGAAGACGGAGCAGTTACCGTACGTGACCGTGACACCATGGAGCAGGAGCGTATCAAGATCGAAGATCTGGCAGCCTATTTCGAAGAAAAGCTGGCATACTAAGAAGCGAGCAGCAATTCTGACAAGAATTGCCTGAAAACTGTACGAAATACACAAAAATGCATAAGTAAAATAGAATAAACTATACAAAAAGCAGAAAGAACCTTGTGAGTCTTTCTGCTTTTATGTTATAATGATTTATAGAATTGCGGGAGTTACTTTGTAACGGAGCAATCCGCAGGCATCGGCCGGGGTCAGAAGACGGAAATATGATATGCCTGCACCGGAATAAAGTATTAAGGAGGATTTGTGTTATGGGAATGCGAAACATTATTGTAGGACAGTCGGGCGGGCCGACTTCGGTTATCAATTCCAGCCTTGCGGGGGTTTACAAGACAGCGATTGAACGTGGTTTTGACAAAGTATACGGTATGCTTCACGGCATCCAGGGATTTCTGGATGAGCAGTACGTGGATCTTTCCACGCAGATTCATTCGGATATGGATATCGAGCTGCTGAAGAGGACACCTTCGGCATTTCTTGGTTCCTGCCGTTACAAACTTCCGGAGATCCATGAGGACATGGAGATTTATGAGAAAATTTTCGGTATCCTAGACAAGCTGGAGATCGAGGCATTTATCTACATCGGCGGCAATGACTCCATGGACACGATCAAAAAACTTTCGGATTATGCGATTGTCAAAGGTCATAAACAGAAATTTTTAGGTGTGCCAAAGACGATCGACAACGATCTTGCACTGACTGACCACACGCCGGGATTTGGAAGTGCAGCCAAATACATCGGAGCATCGACAAAAGAAGTGATCCGCGATGCACTGGGACTCACCTACAAAAAAGAGATGATCACGATCATTGAGGTAATGGGAAGAAATGCCGGATGGCTGACAGGGGCGACCGCACTTGCCAAAACGGAAGAATGCGAAGGCCCGGATCTTATTTATCTGCCGGAAGTGCCGTTTGATATCGATGCATTCCTTTCAAAGATCAAAGATCTGCTCAAAGAAAAAAAATCCATCATCGTAGCGGTGTCTGAGGGAATCAAACTTCCGGACGGACGTTATGTGTGTGAACTTTCCGGCGGCGGAGATTATGTGGATGCATTCGGACACAAGCAGCTGACCGGAACGGCCGCATATCTGGCGAATTTCCTGGGAGCAGAGATCGGATGCAAGACAAGGGCAGTCGAATTTTCCACCCTTCAGCGAAGTGCTTCCCATATGGCATCCCGTGTGGATATCAACGAAGCGTTTATGGTAGGCGGTGCAGCCGTCAAAGCAGCAGATGAAGGAGACAGCGGCAAGATGGTCGTTATTGACCGCGTATCCGACGATCCGTACATGAGTGCGGCTGGCATTTATGATGTTCACAAGATCGCAAACAACGAAAAAACGGTTCCGAGAGCATGGCTCAACGAAACAGCAGATTATGTGACAGAAGAATTTATCAATTACATTGAACCGCTGATCCAGGGAGATTATCCGCCATTTATGGTAAATGGTCTTCCACAGCATCTTGTTCTGAAAAAATAACAAAAAAACTTCTTTTTTTGTGGACAATAGCTTGACTGAAAACAGATTTATGTTAGAATATTACTGTATGAAAGTTAAAAAGTTCTGACTGAACTGTATACAATTACTTTTGAGGAGGAAATAACACAATGGCAACAAAATGGGTTTATATGTTCAAGGAAGGCGACGCCACCATGAGAAACCTGCTGGGTGGAAAAGGTGCCAACCTTGCTGAAATGACCAACCTTGGTCTGCCGGTACCACAGGGCTTCACAATCACAACAGAAGCTTGTACACAGTACTATGAAGATGGCAGAAAGATCAACGACGAAATCATGGGACAGATCATGGAAGCGATCGATAAAATGGAAGGCATTACAGGCAAAAAGTTCGGAGATAAAGAGAATCCGCTTCTGGTTTCCGTTCGTTCCGGAGCAAGAGCTTCCATGCCTGGTATGATGGACACGATCCTGAACTTAGGTCTGAATGAAGAAGTTGTTGAGACACTGGCACAGGCATCCGGCAATCCACGTTGGGCTTGGGACTGCTACAGAAGATTTATCCAGATGTTCTCAGACGTAGTTATGGAAGTAGGTAAAAAATACTTCGAAGAGCTGATCGACAAGATGAAAGAAGAAAAAGGCGTGAAACAGGACGTAGACCTGAATGCTGATGATCTTAAAAACCTGGCTGAACAGTTCAAAGCTGAATACAAAGAGAAGATCGGTAAAGACTTCCCGACAGATCCGAAGGAACAGCTGATGGAAGCTATCAAAGCTGTATTCCGTTCATGGGATAACCCAAGAGCGAATGTATATCGCCGTGACAACGATATCCCATATTCTTGGGGAACAGCTGTAAACGTACAGATGATGGCATTTGGTAACATGGGTGATGACTGCGGTACAGGTGTTGCATTTACACGTGACCCGGCTACAGGAGAAAATGGTCTGTTTGGTGAATTCCTGACAAACGCTCAGGGTGAAGACGTAGTTGCTGGTGTTCGTACACCTATGCACATTTCCGAAATGGAACAGAAATTCCCGGAAGCATTCGTACAGTTCAAGAACGTATGTGAAACTCTGGAAAAACACTACAGAGATATGCAGGATATGGAGTTCACAGTAGAACATGGTAAACTGTACATGCTGCAGACACGTAATGGTAAGAGAACTGCAAAAGCTGCTCTGAAGATCGCTTGTGACCTGGTAGATGAGGGCATGAGAACAGAAGAAGAAGCTGTAGCAATGATCGACCCACGTAACCTGGATTCTCTGCTGCATCCACAGTTCGATGCTGCTGCACTGAAAGCTGCTGAACCACTGGCAAAAGCACTGGGTGCTTCACCGGGAGCTGCCTGCGGTAAGATCGTATTCACAGCTGATGACGCTGTAGAGTGGGCTGCAAGAGGAGAAAAAGTTGTTCTGGTTCGTCTTGAGACATCACCGGAAGATATCACAGGTATGAAATCTGCACAGGGTATCCTGACAGTTCGTGGTGGTATGACATCTCATGCTGCTGTAGTAGCTCGTGGTATGGGTACATGCTGTGTATCCGGATGCGGCGACATCACTATGGACGAAGCAAACAAGAAATTTACACTGGCAGGAAAAGAATATCACGAAGGTGATTGCATTTCCCTGGATGGTTCCACAGGTAATATCTATGACGGCATCATCCCGACCGTACCGGCAACAATCGCTGGCGAATTCGGAAGAATCATGGGATGGGCTGATAAATTCAGAACTATGAAAGTTCGTACAAACGCAGACACACCGGCAGATGCTAAAAAAGCACGTGAGCTGGGTGCAGAAGGTATCGGTCTTTGCCGTACAGAGCATATGTTCTTCGAAGGCAACAGAATTGATGCATTCCGTGAAATGATCTGCTCTGAAACTGTAGAAGAAAGAGAAGCTGCACTGGCTAAGATCCTTCCGGAACAGCAGGGCGACTTCGAAAAACTGTATGAAGCACTGGAAGGTAACCCAGTTACCATCCGTTTCCTGGATCCGCCTCTGCATGAGTTCGTTCCGACAGAAGAAGAGGACATCAAGAAACTGGCTGACGCACAGGGCAAGACTGTTGAGCAGATCAAAGCTATCATCGACAGCCTGCACGAGTTCAACCCGATGATGGGTCATCGTGGATGCCGTCTGGCAGTTACTTATCCGGAAATCGCTAAAATGCAGACAACAGCTGTTATCCGTGCAGCTATCAATGTAAAGAAAGCTCATCCGGACTGGGCAGTGAAACCGGAAATCATGATCCCACTGGTTGGTGACATCAAAGAGCTGAAATACGTTAAGAAATTCGTTGTTGAGACAGCAGACGCTGAGATCGCAGCAGCAGGAAGTGATCTGCAGTACGAAGTAGGTACTATGATCGAGATCCCGAGAGCAGCACTGACAGCTGATGATATCGCAAAAGAAGCTGACTTCTTCTGCTTCGGTACAAACGACCTGACTCAGATGACATACGGCTTCTCTCGTGATGACGCTGGTAAATTCCTGGATGCTTACTACGATGCTAAGATCTTCGAAAACGATCCGTTTGCAAAACTGGATCAGGTTGGCGTTGGCAAACTGATGAAGATGGCTATCGAATTAGGAAAACCGGTTAATCCGAAACTGCACGTAGGTATCTGCGGCGAGCATGGTGGAGATCCAAGCTCTGTAGAATTCTGCAACAGCATCGGTCTTGACTATGTATCCTGCTCACCGTTCCGTGTACCGATCGCTCGTCTGGCAGCAGCTCAGGCAGCAATCGCTCAGAAGAACGCATAATTTGAGCTGTGTCACAGGGCAGATAAATGTCCTGAAACATAAACGGACCTGATTTGATCAGGTCATAGTCCAAGCGTAAATTAGGACTCCTGGAACTTCGGAGATAATCTGAGGTTTCAGGGGTCTTTTTTGTTGCGGCAGTGAGAAACTATGCAAAAATCGACAAAATAGCCCCTTCTGGTTGGAAAAAAGGAAAAAGCTTGTGCTATAATAGGAAAAAGAGCTTGTAAATGTAATGCCAGAATTTCCAAAGCAGGGAGATTCTGGCATTTAAAGACAAGGCAGGAATTGCAGATGGAGTTTGACATCCTTGGATTGATAACATACAATAAGAAAATGTGTAACGATTTATGCCAAAAATATATAGGTTTTGACAGGCAATTATACATGACGTAAAATCAAAAGATAAGGATAAATAGATATGGCACAGGTATCGTTTCAGGATGCAGGCGGCAGACTGTATAGTGAAATGCAGAAATGTATAATTTATATACAGAATCATCCGGATCAGGATATTACCATGGAAGATCTGGCAGGAAGAATGGCATATGCTCCGATACAGCTTTCTTACCTGTTTGATCTGTTTTTTGAAAAAAGTTTAGAAGAATGGGATATAGAGAAGATCAGAGCCTATCAGGGAAAAGGCAAAATACCATATGAACGAGTCATAGATAAGGAAAATACAGAAATTTGTTTTGTTCGAAGAAGAGAACAGAAAATAGTGGCAGAGTCCATCCTGTCCGAAACAGAAAAATCCCAAAAAGGTTCCTTTTTAGAGGCAGCCATGGAAAAGGTTGAAGAACATGCCAAAGACAACTGGAGAAAGAGAACCAGTACAGAAGAGAGAATGCTGTTCTGGTGGCATGACAGTGAATATCGGTTTCACTTTCTTTCAGGAAGAGAGCAGTCAAAGAACGAAGGAAAAGAAAGAGGGGAAAGAGAAACATTTGAAGTGGTACTGGAGGCTTCGGATTATGTTGTATTTACCTGGAAAGAAAATTTCACAGGAAGAGCGGCAAAAAGCATGTTGAAAATGGTACTGAAATATGCCCTGTGTGACTGGGAAACAGAAAATCAGATATGGTATGACCAGAATAAAATTTATTTTATTTCGTATGAAAATGGAAAATATTATGTTTATATGCCTCTGCAAAAGAGAATACAGGAAAACTATAAGATAAAATCTACAAAACAGGAAAGAAAAATATATGGTCTGAATGAATGGATCGATTATATAGATGAACATATTAAGGAGGAACTGACGGCCAAAAATCTTGCGACCGTATTTGGGTATTCCGAACGTCATTTTCGCAATGTGTTTCAGATTTATTATGATATAAAATTAAATGATTATATACGCAGACGAAAATTATATTTTGCAGCACAGGAACTGAAAAAAGGGAAAAAACCGGAGACAGTGGCCAGACAGTATGCATTTAAAAGCAGCAGCAGATTCAGCAGAGCTTTTCATGAAGAATATGGTATGACGCCGGAAAAATATTATAAGGAAGAATTTCGAAATGAAGAGTGGATTCGCTACATAGATGAGCATATGAAAGAAGAGCTGACCGCAGAGCAGCTTGCAAAAGAGTTTCATTATTCAAAGGATCATTTTCGCAAGGAGTTTCAGGATGTCTTTGGAATGGGACCGATCACTTATATCACACAGCGAAAAGTACAGTTTGCTGCAAAAGCACTCAGAGAAGGAAAACTACCGGCGGAAGTTGGAAAAGAATATGGGTTCTGTTCGAGAAACGGGTTTGACAAAGCATTTCGCAGAGTGTTTTATACAAGTCCGGCGAAATACGCCAGAGCAGGAGCAAAGGTTGTCAATCTGGACCGCTATTATTCTGAATATAAAGATAAAATCAAAATTTCATATATAGATATGGACGAGATCAAGATGGCCGGATGGACCATCATTGCCAATCGGCGGGAGGCAGATATTCCGGCACAGCTGGCATTCTGGCTGGATGAGCATTCTCCGCAGTACCGGAAACTGAATGCATTGACAGGAGAAGAAAAAGGAAGAGATAAGATTGCATTGTGGTATCAGGAAAAGGAAAATATTGAATATATTCTGGGACCGATCGTAGAGTCCTTTGACAATCTTCCGGAAGATGCTTTTCAGGTAACGATCGCAGCCGGAAGATATGCTGTTTTTGAGTCAGATCAGGAGAACGATATGGAAAATCTTCCGGAGACGGTGCGTATGTTTGCAAGATGTGTGCTGTATGGCTGGATTCGGGAACACAGAGATGAGCTGTCTTTGCAGAGGCTTACCTTTGAACGGTATACCAGTCAGAAAATGTATCTTTATGTTCCGGTCAGTGAAAAAGGGACCGGAGGAAACGAAAGAAAGGAAGAGAAAAACTTTGAGAAACAGAGTGAAAAATAAAAAAAGAAGAATAGCTTATATGCTTGCGGCTGCGGTACTGCTCTCTTCTTCTCTTGGTGTTTCTTATGCAAAGACAGATGAGATATGCCAGCAGGCAGAAACAGAAAACGAAAAGCAAAGCGAATCGCAGAAGGAAAGTGAATCTCAGAAAGAGACAGAAAGCGAAAAGCAGAGTGAATCACAGAAAGAAACAGAGAGCGAAAAGCAAACCGAATCGCAGAAAGAAACGGAGAGCGAAAAGCAAAGCGAATCCCAGAAAGAAACGGAAAGCGAAAAGCAGAGCGAGTCACAAAAAGAAACGGAGAGTGAGAAGCAAAGCGAATCCCAGAAAGAGTCTGAATCCGAAAAAGAGACAGAAACGAATCCAGGTGGGGAGAATCTTCCGGCGGAGCGAAGTACGGTGCTTTCTTCTGTGAGAAATTATCTTCTGACAAAAGATGCCAATCCGGATTTCAGCAGTATCTGGAATGTGATCGGACTGCAAAGAAGCGGATTATATGTTCCATGGTCTTATACAGCAACCTTTTATCAGAATGTGTATGCTTATTGTGAACAGAAAAACTGGAAACTTACGAGAACAAAATATTCTGACTATTCAAAGCTGATCATGGCACTGACTTCCATCGGCATCGATGCACAGAATGTCGGAGGACACAATTTATTCGACTATCTTTCAGACTATGAGAATGTCCGTATGCAGGGAATCAATGGACCAATCTGGGCACTGATCGCACTGAACTGCCATCCGTCTTATTCTATTCCAAAGAACAAAGATGCGGCGGTGCAGAATACGGAAGAAATGCTGCTTCAGGCAGTTCTGGGGGCACAGTGTGAGGATGGCGGATGGAATCTGGCAGGTGGTCAGGGAGATGCTGACATGACCGGTATGGCATTGCAGGCACTTTCCTTTTATTATGGAAAACGCACAGATGTAAATGCTGCGGTTGAAAGAGGACTTGCGTGGATTTCGAAAAATCAGCTGGAAAGCGGCGGGTTTGGCACGCAGGGAGTTGAGACTTCCGAGAGTGTGGCACAGATTCTGGTGGCACTTTCCGGACTAGGCATTGACGGAAGCAAGGATGCACGTTTTCTGAAAAACGGGAAAAGTCCGCTTTATGGATTATTCCAATACTATCTTCCGGAAGGCGGATTTATGCATGTTGCGGCAAATGCCGGAAATAATGGCGGCGGTATCGGCGGTATGCTTGACGGTATGGCAACGGAGCAAGGCTTTTATGCGACGGTTGCATACCAACGTTTGCTGGACGGACGCAGTTTTATTTATGATATGCACGATATAGAGCTGACACCTGGAAAAAAGGTGGAGACATCCCAGAATGGCGGGACAGACGAAACAAAAAAACAGGAAGAAACCGAAAAGAAAAACAATAATAAAAAAGATCACAGAACAGATCACAAGAAAAAAGACGATAAGAAAAATAAGAAGAGCAAAAAAGAGACGGAAAAAAAGAATACGGAGAGTGAAAAGAAGCAGACAGGCTCTCAAAATGCTGCAAAAAGACCGTCCGGGCAGACAAAAACACTTCCGTCTGTAAAGAAAACAAGCACATCCACGGAAAAAAGCAGCAGCACAGTCAAAAAGAAGAAAGCAACAACAAAAAAGAAAAAGAACAAAAAAGAGAGCGAAGATTCCGGATGGAGTTTTGACGGAGAAGACTATGTGCCGGAGCTGACAGCAGACGGCAAAGCAGAAGCAGAGACTGTAACACAGTCTGCGGAGAATGATCCGAAAACAAAGGTTAGAACAATGGCACCGGCAGTATTGTCCGGAGCAGCACTTGTCATTGTTTTGGAGGCACTGGCATTTGGAATCTATCGCAAAAAGAAAGGAAGAAGACTAAGATGAAAACAAAGAAAAATATAAAAAGTATAGCAGCACTTTTTCTGTGTGTGATCCTGATGCTGACGGCAGGATGTGCAAAAGGAACAGAAAAGGAGCAGAGTGCAGGAACAACTTCAGGTAAAGCACTGGCCGAGATGAATGATATCCCGGCCGATGGAATCATCACAAAAGAGCAGTTCCAGAGCGTGGCCGGCAAAGAACAGAAGGTTCAGTTTAAAGGAACGACTGAAGACGGAATAACCTATGTCTGGACTTATGACTGTTCCAAAATCCAGAATCCGGAAGATCAGAATCTGAAGATAGATTTTACACAGGAAAATTTAGAGGAGATCAAGAAACAGGCAAACGATGCAAACGATGCCCTGCAGATGACGATGCACGGCAAAGGAGTGATCTGTGTGCCGACACTGGAAGTGACTCTGCCGCAGAGCTGGGAATCCAATGCCGCTTATCTTGTCAAAGAACAGGACGGTAAGCTGGCCAAAATGAGTGACGTAACGGTGACAAATGACAAAGAAAGTACGACACTTGTGATGACGGTAACTTCTCTTGACGGAGACTGCTATGTGATCGGCGGTGTCACGGAAGAGCAGAATAAAGGAGCAGATGCAGCAAATCAGAGTTCCAAAAAGAAAGACGGAAAAGAGCAGAGCCAGGAAACACAGGAAGAATCAGAAAATGGTACAGACAGTGCGGATGCCGATGTAAGTGAAAATGCAGCCGATGAAAATGGTGAAAATCCGGCGGAAGAAAACAACGATGCCGGTCAGGATGCCGGAAATGATAAAAAAGAAAACGGACAGAAAGCAGATGCTAAGGATCCGGGCGGCGATGCAGCTGATCAGGAAGATACTGCATCAGCTTCCAATACCTGTACGATTTCCATCAGCTGTGCAACGATTCTGGACAATATGGACCATTTAAAGAGCAGCAAGGCAGAGTTTGTTCCGTCCGATGGCTGGATTTTGGCACCGACGGAAGTAGAATTTACCGAAGGCGAATCTGTGCATGATGTACTGCAGCGTGTCTGCAAAGAAGCGGGTATCCAGATGGAATCCAGCTTCACACCGGCCTATAATTCTGCTTATGTAGAAGGCATCAACAATCTGTATGAATTTGACTGCGGAGAACTTTCCGGATGGATGTTCAGCGTCAATGGCTGGTATCCAAACTACGGATGCAGCAAATATACCGTAAATGCAGGTGATGAGATCTGCTGGGTATATACCTGCAATCTCGGAAAAGATGTAGGCGATAATTCTATGTATTAGAGGGCAGATGCCGGAGGTAAATATGAAAGATACATTTTCTACATACCATCCGCTTCTGAACATGCTTTATTTTGTCGGAGTGATCGGAGTGACAGTATTTGTTGTTCATCCGGTCATTCTGGCAATTTCGCTGTTTGGAGGAATTGCATATTCCGTTTTGCTGAAAGGATGGAAAAAAACAGTTAAATTTAATCTGATCTTTTCGATACCGATGATGCTGATCGTGGCACTGATGAATCCGATGTTCAACCACTATGGTGTGACGATCATCGGTTATCTGCACAATGGCAATCCGTTTACACTGGAGAGCTGTGTGTATGGTCTGGTGATGGCGATGATGCTGGTGTGTACAATGATCTGGTTTTCCTGTTATACGATCGTAATGACATCGGACAAGTTTATCTATCTGTTCGGAAAAATCATACCGGCACTGTCCCTGGTGCTTTCGATGTGTCTGCGTTTTGTCCCGAAATTTATCAGAGAGGCAGGTGTGATATCAGATGGTCAGAAATGCATCGGACGAAGTACCGAAAACGGCAGTCTGGTAAAGCGTGCGAAACATGGGATCACGATATTTTCCATTCTAGTAACCTGGGCACTGGAAAATGCGATCGAGACTTCAGATTCTATGAAATGCCGCGGTTACGGTGAAAAAGGAAGAACGGCATTTTCTCTGTATCGATTTGATAAACGTGATATTCTCTGCCTTTTGTTTATGGGAGCAAGTTTCGCACTGACGCTGTTTGGATTTTCAAAAGGCTATACGTTCTGTCAGTATAACCCGAAAATTATTGTAAAGGGAATTCCTCTGACAGCAGGAAGCCTGCTGGTATATCTGGCATTTTTGCTGTTCTCCGTGCTTCCGGTGGTGCTGGAACTCTGGGATCGATATCAGTGGAAACAGAGACGTAAACAGGTAGAAAAAGCAGAGCAGGCCAATTATCGCCTGTGGGAAGTACAGGATTAGAAAAAGGAGATAGGCGATGTCAGAATCGATGGGAAAAGAAACGAAACAAAACAGCAGCAAAAATGATAAGAAGAAGAATAATCATATTGATAATAGTATAGAAAGCCAGACAGGCAGACCAGGTTCGATCCTGGAGATCAAAGATCTCTGTTTTGCTTATCCGGAAGAAGAAAAAAGAGCACTGAACCACATTTCCTTTCAGATAAAAGAAGGAGAATTTCTGGTGCTGTGCGGCAAAAGCGGATGCGGAAAAAGTACGCTGTTAAAACATATGAAGACACCGCTGACACCGCACGGAAAACGAAAAGGAGAAATCCTTTTTGACGGAAAAAATCTGCATGAGATGACAGGCAGGGAACAGAGTCAGAGAATCGGTTACGTTCTGCAAAACCCGGACAATCAGATCGTGACAGACAAAGTGTGGCATGAGCTGGCATTTGGACTGGAGAGTCTTGGATACAAAAGTGCAGAGATCCGTATCCGTGTGGCAGAAATGGCAAGTTATTTTGGAATCCAGGACTGGTTTTATAAAAATGTGGCAGAATTATCAGGCGGTCAGAAACAGCTTCTGAATCTGGCTTCCATTATGGCTATGCATCCGGATATTCTGATTCTGGATGAGCCGACTTCACAGCTCGATCCGATCGCTGCGTCCGATTTCCTGGGAACAGTAAAGAAGATCAACCGAGATCTCGGTACAACGATCCTGTTGACAGAGCACCGCCTGGAAGAAGTATTTCCGGCAGCAGACCGTGTTGTCGTGATGGAGGGCGGAGAAGTACTGTGCATGGGAACACCGGAAGAGATCGGGGAAGAATTAAAAAAACAGAACCACGAAATGTTTCTGGCAATGCCGGTTCCGATGCAGATTTCTGCAAAAGTAAATTCCGGAAAGCATATGGAGTGTCCGATCACAGTCCGGGACGGAAGAAACTGGCTGAATGCGATCTGCAAAGAAAAACAGATCCGGCCGCAGGAGGCAGAATTTTTCGGAAAAGATGCGAAAGAAAAGTTGGCGAAAGAAGAAATCATTCTGGAGGCGAAAGATATCTGGTTCCGTTATGACAAAGACCAGCCGGATGTTGTAAAAGGACTCAATCTCTCACTGAAGCGAGGAGAGTTTTTTGCATTGCTCGGAGGAAATGGAACCGGAAAATCAACGACGCTTTCGATCATCAGCCGGCTTCGAAAGCCATACCGCGGCAAAGTGCTGCTGGAAGGAAAAGATATCCGCCGTTACAGTGAAAAGGAGCTGTTTCGTGGCTTTTTGGGGGTTCTGCCGCAGAATCCGCAGTCTCTGTTTGTAAAAAAGACGGTGGAGCTGGAACTGTTCGAGATGGTGGGCGGAACAAAAGAAAAGAAAAATGAAGAGTATCACCTTGCCATGGAAAAACGCGAGGCAGTGGAAGGAATCGTCAAAGTAACGCATTTAGAAGGACTGCTGCACCGTCATCCATATGATTTAAGCGGAGGGGAACAGCAGAGACTGGCACTTGCAAAAATTCTGCTGTTGCGCCCGAAACTTCTTCTGATGGACGAACCGACCAAAGGCCTGGACAGTTATTTTAAGAAAGAGTTTGCAGAAATTCTGGATCTTCTGAAAAAGCAGGGTGTAACGATCTTTATGATCTCACATGATATCGAGTTCTGTGCATCTTATGCGGACCGCTGCGGTCTGTTCTTTGACGGAAATATTGCGGCGAGTGGTACACCAAAATCTTTCTTTGCCGGAAATAACTTCTATACGACAGCGGCAAACAGGATGGCACGTAAATATTTTCCGATGGCAGTGACGGCAGCAGATGTTGCAGAAGCTCTTTTGGATGACAGCAGGTGTGTGTGATATGCAAAAAAAGATGAAAAATGAGAAGATACAGGGAGTGCAGGCCGAGAATATGGAAAGAGAACAGGAAACAAAAGAATTTCTGAAGCAGTTTTATGAATCGCCGGAAGCAGAGGAAGATACGATCGCAGCGAAGCTGAAACGCACCTTCGTGCCAAAAGGCAAAAAGACAAAAGCAATCGCAGATTTTGCTAAAGATCTGATGGGCGAAGGCGGAGCCGGTGATGTTGTGATCGATGATGATATGTTTGAGGCAGACACCGAAGGCTATAAACAACAGGAAAAGAAACGCCTGTCAAAACGGACCAGAGTCAGTCTGTTTTTGCTTCTGGTGGCAATCCCTCTTACCATTGCAGCCGGATTCTGGCTGACAGATCATAGTGCACTGGCAGACTGGATCGATCGAGTGTTTGGTCCGAGAAAATATTATCTGATCAGCCTGGTGATCGTGCTTTATGCATTGCTGCCGTTTTTTATGGCATTTGAAGGAAGAAAACCGGAAGTCAGAGAACTGGTTGTGCTGGCAACCATGATCGCACTGGCCACTGCCGGAAGAGCGGCTTTCTTTATGACGCCGAGCTTTAAGCCGATCATCGCGATCGTGATCATATCGGCAATCGCCTTTGGAGCAGAGGCTGGCTTTCTGGTTGGATCGATGACCATGCTGGTCAGCAACTTCCTGTTCGGTCAGGGTCCCTGGACGCCATGGCAGATGTTTGCCATGGGATTTATCGGATTTTTATCCGGTATCCTCTACCGACTGCGGATCCTGCCGACAAAACGGCTGCAGCTGTCCGTATATGGCTTTCTGGTCACCTTTATGATCTACGGCGGGATCATGAACCCGGCGGCACTGTTTATGAGCGTATATCAATTCAGCTGGAGCGGACTGCTTGCGATCTATATCTCCGGTGTTCCGGTCGATCTGGTGCATGCAAGCTCAACCTTCTTGTTTTTGTGGATCGGGGCGAAGCCGCTGCTGGAGAAACTGCAGAGGATCAAGGTGAAGTATGGGTTGTTGTAGGAAAATTTTAGAATGTGCAAATGAACGAATTCCCCGAAGGGCACGTAAAAGTGCCTTCTTGGGAATTCGTTCATTTTGTATATTGCTAAAAGTTCCTGACTTGCCAGGGGCTCTGAAGCGGAGGTGTCCTGCAATATCGAAAAACTCGCAATGGGAGCTTTACTACCATGTTTTACAGTTCTGAAAAAGTGTCAAAAAAATGTATAAATCCCATAATTTGCTAAAAAAACACACAAATCTGCAAAAATGTACAAAAAATGCACAAATTCGACAAGTTGTCTATTTTGAAAATTCATCCTGAGCGATACAATGGTGCAAAGGTTGAAAGAAAAATAAAAAGAACCTTGCAGAAAGCTTATATGGATGGAGGAAAAATGTATGTCATTTGCAGATTTTAAAGACAACACCATGAGAGCCGTTGTATCAAAAACGATTGATGGTGTATTGAAATACGTGAATAAACATGATGATCGAACAGAGGCATTACTCAAACTGACTGATCTTTCGGAAAAGCTGATGGGCGATAAATTTGAGAAAAAAGTATTTGACGGAGCAAGAAATCTGATCCATAATCCAGATGCAAAATGGATGAAATACACAAACAAAGTGCTTGATGAGATTGACCCGCATGTAGCGAAAATGCATGCCCTGAACCTTGGATATCAGGCAGGTTTTTATGGTTATTCCAAAACCTGTGAATTCGAGAAGGAACATGGATACCGCATCCCGTGGATTATTTTGATGGATCCGACCTCTGCCTGTAATATGCACTGTACCGGATGCTGGGCAGCGGAATATGGTCATCGCATGAGCCTTTCTTACGAAGATCTGGACAGCATCGTTACGCAGGGGGAAAAGCTGGGTATCTATTTTTACATGATGACAGGCGGGGAGCCGCTGATGAGGAAAAAAGATATCGTGAAACTGGCAGAGAAGCATAATAAGTGTATGTTCTATGCATTTACAAACGGAACGCTGATCGATGAGGAATTCTGTAAGGATATGCAGAGACTTGGAAATATTTCTCTGGCACTGAGCGTGGAAGGATTTGAGGAAGTCAACGATTCCAGACGCGGAAGCGGATGTTTTGAGAAAGTTATGCATGCAATGGATCTGCTCAAAGAGCATGGACTGATCTTTGGTACTTCTATCTGCTACACATCAAAGAACTACAAGACCGTTACCAGCGATGAATTCCTGGATATGCTGATTGACAAAGGTGTTCGCTATGCATGGTATTTTCATTATATGCCGGTCGGAAATGAAGCAGCAACAGATCTGCTTCTGACACCGGAGCAGAGAGAATATATGTACCACAGAATCCGTGAGATCCGAGGATTTGAAGGAGGCAAGCCAATCTTTGTATTTGACTTCCAGAATGACGGTGAGTTTGTCGGCGGATGTATCGCTGGCGGAAGATTCTACTGTCACATCAATCCAAACGGTGATGTAGAACCTTGCGTATTTATCCATTATTCCAATGCAAATATCCATGACAAACCGCTTCTGGAATGCTTAAGCCAGCCGCTGTTCCGTGCTTATCAGATGGGCCAGCCGTTTAATGAAAATGATCTGCGTCCATGTCCGATGCTGGAGAATCCGGAAGCACTGCAGAAGATCGTCCATGCAACCGATGCAAAGAGCACCGATATGCAGAGTCCGGAAACGGTAGAGAGCTTATGCGGAAAATGTGAAGCTTACGCAAAATGCTGGGCACTGGAAGCAGAAAAATTAAAAGAAGCAAATCCAAAGCAGATCACCAGAGAAAAAGGTACACTGCCGGAAGTATAAAAAAACAGAAGTTGATATATCAGAAAAAAGGATCGTCAGAAGCAGCTTCATTTAAACTTCCGTCCTCCTGTCCGGCAAGTGTACATAAAATTTCCAAAAATGAAGATAATGATTACTGTTCTTCAAGTCGAACGCACGTGAGACTTGGTGCGTGATTCTGGTCAGCGAAAGCTGACATATTCTTCTCAGAATCACTGCACATCCTCGCGGAGCGTTTATCTCAGTCGGAGATTGTACTCCCACTGAGAAAGACTTGTTATTACTCACCACTTGCAGAAGTGGGAGTCTTCTCGACTGAGATAAAAGCCTGAATCAGGTTTGAGGTGACAAATATCATGTATGACAGGAGGAACTTATGGAGACAGAGATCAAAATGTTGAGTGACATTCACAAAAATGCAGACATGGGACAGGATACACTGCGTCATATTCTGGATGCGACAAAGGATGCGGAATTTTCGAAAACGGTCAGCAGGCAGATGCAGGAATATGAAAAAGCATTTCAGGTCAGTGGACAGATGCTGAAAGCACGCCATGCACCGGAAGAACAAAAAGAAGCTCCGATGATCTCCAAATGGATGGCTCACATGAATATCAACAGGAAAAGTATGCAGGATATGCAGACTTCAAAGCTTGCGGAAATGCTGATCCAGGGCAGCACCATGGGCGTTACCAGCCTGACAAGACAGATCCGTGACTATGATGGAGAGGATACAGAAGTGCTGGATTTTGCAAAAAAACAGTTGAAGCGGGAAGAGAAAAATATTGATGAATTAAAAAAATTTTTGTAAAAACGTTGCAAAAGCCTCTTTACGTGTATGCCATTATGGTATATACTATGTTCTACATGTTGTTTGATGAAAAAACAAAATTTAGATAGATACACAACATATAGTAGGAGGAGACTTGGTGATGTACGTCATAAAGAAAGATGGAACACGGGAAGAATTCAATGTAGATAAGATCATAGCGGCAGTCAACAAATCAGCAGCCCGCATTTTGTATGAGTTTTCGACAGATGAGATCGCATTTATCTGTCAGTTTGCATATGACCGGGCGGAGTCCCTTAAAAAAGACGGGATCACGATCCAGGAGATGCACAACATTGTCGAAGGTGCTCTCGAGAGAGTCAATCCGGCAGTAGCCAAAAGCTATCGTGATTACCGCAACTACAAGCTGGATTTTATCCATATGATGGATGAGGTCTACACAAAGAGCCAGTCGATCCGTTACATCGGAGACAAGAGTAACGCCAACACGGACAGTGCTCTGGTAGCGACAAAGCGAAGCCTGATCTTTAACGAGCTGAATAAAGAGCTGTACCGCAAATTTTTTATGACGCGTGATGAGCTTCAGGCGTGCAAGGACGGCTATATCTATATCCACGATCAGTCCGCGAGACTGGATACCATGAACTGCTGTCTGTTTGATGTGGCAGCTGTTCTGACCGGCGGATTTGAGATGGGAAATGTCTGGTACAACGAGCCGAAGACACTGGATACCGCCTTTGATGTGATCGGTGATATTATTTTGAGTACAGCGGCACAGCAGTACGGCGGATTTACCGTGCCGGAGATGGACAAGGTGCTTGCTCCGTATGCCGAGAAGAGCTACAAGAAATATAAAGAAGAATTTATCAAATATGCAGATCCGTTATGGAACGGCGTGGAAGAACGTGCCGAAGAATATGCGATCAACAAAGTGAGACGTGATTTTGATCAGGGATGGCAGGGTATTGAGTATAAGTTAAATACCGTCGGTTCCTCCAGAGGCGATTATCCGTTTGTGACCGTAACGATCGGACTTGGAACACAGCGTTTTGAAAAAATGTGCAACATTTCGCTTCTGAACGTCCATAAGGGCGGACAGGGAAGACCGGGCAACAAGAAACCGGTGCTGTTCCCGAAAATTGTCTTTCTTTATGACGAGAAACTGCACGGTGTAGGCGGAGAATGTGAAGATGTCTTTGAGGCCGGCGTGTCATGTTCTGCAAAGACCATGTATCCGGACTGGCTTTCCATGACCGGAAAAGGCTATATTTCCAGCATGTACAAACAGTACAAAAAAGTGATCAGCCCGATGGGATGCCGTGCATTCTTAAGTCCGTGGTACGAAAGAGGCGGTATGTATCCGGCAGACGACAAAGATGTGCCAGTATTTACCGGACGCTTCAACATCGGTGCTGTCAGCCTGCATCTCCCGATGATCCTTGCCAAAGCAAGATCCGAGAGCCGTGATTTTTACGAAGTGCTGGACTATTATCTGGAAATGATCCGCAATCTGCACAAACGTACTTACGAGTATCTGGGAGCGATGAAAGCATCCACCAACCCGCTGGCTTACTGCGAAGGCGGATTCTACGGCGGACATCTGAAACCGAACGAACGCATCAAAAAGCTGTTAAAGCCGATGACGGCATCCTTTGGTATCACCGCTCTGAATGAACTGCAGGAACTCTATAACGGAAAATCTATCACCGAAGACGGTGAGTTTGCTCTGGAAGTACTGGAATATATTAACAAGAAAGTTTCTGAATTCAAAGAAGAAGACGGCTGGCTGTATGCGATCTACGGCACACCGGCAGAGAGCCTGTGCGGACTTCAGGTCGAGCAGTTCCGCAAGAAATACGGCATCGTGGAGAATGTATCCGACCGTCCATACGTCAGCAACAGCTTCCACTGCCATGTAACCGAAGATATCACACCGATCGAAAAACAGGATCTGGAAGGTCGTTTCTGGGAACTGTGCAACGGAGGCAAGATCCAGTATGTACGTTATCCGATCGATTACAACGTACAGGCGATCAAAAGCCTGATCCGCCGTGCGATGGATCTGGGCTACTACGAAGGAGTCAATCTTTCCCTTGCATACTGCGATGACTGCGGCCACCAGGAACTGGAGATGGATGTTTGCCCGAAATGCGGTTCCAAGAACCTCACGAAGATCGACCGTATGAATGGATATCTGTCCTACAGCCGCGTGCATGGCGATACCAGACTGAACGAGGCAAAGATGGCAGAGATCGCAGAACGTAAGAGTATGTAAAAATTAAGAAACAAAGATATGGATAAAAGATAGAAAAATCAAAAGATATCAATATAGGATATTGATAAAAATATAATAGAAGAGATAAATAAGACGCCATAATCGTCCGAAAACAATCCTCTGACACGCTGCGTTTCCTGTTCGGTTCGCTCGCCGGTTAGCCGCCCTTCGCCTAAACTCGCAGCTTCGCTGCTCAAACAGCGACTCCCCTGGGCGGCAGCATCGCAAACCTCACGACGGAATCCTTGCTACCGTCAGAGCGATTTGTTTTTGGATGATTATGGCTGTTTTTATACCTGTTTAAAATTTCTGAAAATTTAAAGAAAAATATCGTAACAAAAAATGATAAATGATTTGAATGAGAAAAATATTGAAAATATTACCAAAATATAATAAAATTCAGATATAAATAAACGCTGTGAAAGAAGATATTATCAGAGGTTAAGGTCAAAAGATGCCATAGGAATTGTTTTATAGCGTTTGTATATTAAATTACATCATATATAGTGCAGCTTTCATTTTTGTAAGCGAAGAGCTGTAATTTGCATCAGTGACGAGATTTAGGGTTGGATTTCTGGAGGTGAAATGAGAAAAGATAGAATTGTAGAAATTACAGAAGAGAATATACTTGAACTGGCTGTATGGACAATAGCTGAACTGGCAGTTGGAATTGGATTTGCCATAGTGATACATCAGGAAATCATTTCAGTGATTGCAATGCTTCTGATCATGGGATTTTTTGTTTTGCCGATGCTCGTTAAATTGTTTCGATTTTGGCAAGCAGTGAGAAGGTAGTTGTAGTGGAAATAATGGAAGTAGTGGTTTTTATATGCCGGACAGAAAAAAGTCAGGGTATTGTGACGGAAACGATGCGTGTCACAAGCCCTGACTTTTTACGTCCGGCATTTATAATAGAATCCAATTACATTCTTACTGCTTTGATTGCAAGTATCCGGAACTGCACGAAATAATCCGGATACCTACTCCTCTCCGTTGAAGCAGTAGGTGCAGATATCACACGGCTTGATCCCGATTGACTTGATCAGGTCATCGAGTCTGTGATAACGCAGGCTGGTGAAATTCTGGATGCGGCAGATTTCATCGAGCATTGCCTGATAACGTTCACTGTTCGGATCTGCATATTCTTCCAGATATTTTTCTGCATCTTTTCCTTCGCGTTCCAGGATCACTCTTCTGGTGATCAGATCCAGCTCGGATTTGGAACGGGAGAAGTTCAGGAATTTACATCCGTAGAGCAGCGGAGGACACGCCGGTCTGACGTGGACTTCTTTGGCTCCGCTCTGATACAGGAACTCGGTTGTCTCACGAAGCTGTGTACCGCGGACGATGGAGTCATCGATCAGAAGCAGCTTTTTGTTTTTGATCAGGGCATGTACCGGGATCAGCTTCATGCGGGCGATCAGTTCTCTCTGACGCTGGTCCGTCGGCATAAAGGAACGCGGCCAGGTCGGTGTATATTTAATGAAAGGACGGGCGAACGGAACGCCGGATTCATTGGCATATCCGATAGCGTGTGCAATACCGGAGTCTGGGACACCGGCTACGATATCCGGATCTACTTTTCCTTTATCTCGTTTTGCCAGCAGTGCACCGCAGTTATAACGCATTTCTTCTACGTTTACGCCTTCGTAACTGGAAGTCGGATAACCATAGTAAACCCACAGGAAAGAACAGATTTTCATTTTCTTGCGAGGCGGAACGAGCGTTTCCACACTCTCCGGGGTGATGTATACAATCTCGCCGGGACCTAATTCTTTTACATCTGTGTAGCCAAGGTTAATGTAAGAAAAATTCTCGAAAGCTGCACAGTAAGCACCTTCACGGTGTCCGATGACAAGTGGAGTTCTTCCGTAGATATCTCTGGCAGCATAAATGCCGTCTTTTGTCATGATCAGCAGTGTCAGGGAACCGTCAATGGCTTCCTGGGCATAGCGGATACCGTTCTCAAAGCTGTCCTGCTTGCAGATCAGTGCGGCAACGAGTTCCGTGGCATTGATCTGACCGCCACTCATCTCCTGAAAATGTGAATGACCGTTTTCGTAAATCTTATTCAGAAGTTCGTCTGCATTGTTGATTTTTCCGACCGTTGTGATCGCAAAACTTCCAAGATGTGACTGGATCAGAAGCGGCTGCGGTTCGTAGTCAGAAATACAGCCAATGCCGAGATTTCCGGTCAGTTCTTCTACATCGCGTTCAAATTTTGTACGGAACGGGGAATTTTCGATGTTGTGGATCGAGCGGCAGAAACCGTCCGCCCCATGTGTAGCCATACCGCCGCGGCGTGTTCCTAAGTGAGAATGATAATCCACTCCGTAGAACAAGTCCATGATACAATCTGTTTTTGAAGCAACTCCAAATAGTCCTCCCATTATTGAATCTCCTTTGTCTGAGTCTGTCCGTTCAGAATCCCGAAATACGGGAAAATATTCCAAACAGCGTATTATATAATGTCATGATGCCGGAAGCAACAAAACGGATTCAAGAATGCCTTTGACATTCTTGCTGTGGCTTGCGGGCATCATGTAGAGTGTAACATAAAAAAATTCGGGTGTCAAAACACCCGAAAAATTTATTCCATTGTGCCTTCACGGTAAGCCTGAAGCAGCATTTTCAATCCTTTAATATCTTCCAGAATCTTTTTGCCGGTGTCGGTGTTGCGTACCATCAGCCGTTCCCGCTCCGTTTCGACCAGTTCAGATCTGGATTCGATGTCTTTATTTTCGGTCAGTGCGGCATAGACGCTCTGGAATGGCTGGTGGGATTTGATGCGGATACCGTGCGAATTGAAGATCAGCGTGTATCCGGCGATACCGGTTGTTTTGTGATAGCTTTTGCAGAATCCGCCGTCGATCACCATCAGACGGCCGTTTGCACGTACCGGGTGTTCCCCTCTGGAGGTGCGTACCGGGGTGTGTCCATTGATGATATGTGACCGATCAGAATAAAGATTAAATTCATGAAGGATCATATTGCAGATTTTTTCCTGCTCGTAGTACTGATAATAAGGGTTGGATGCCTCATGCCAGGTACTTTTATCTTTTACATAAGTACGCTCAAACGTTTTGATATTTCTGCCGGACAACGGTGATTTTCTGCCGCACCAGAGATACCACATAAAATCCAGTTCTTTTTGTGTGGCATCTTTAGACCAGGCACGTCTGGCAATCCGCTCGGCATAATCCAGATAATCACGTCCGCGGTAACGTTTCTGGTGGAATACAACACCTTCAAGATTGCCGCTTTCATCGAGAGGTACACAGCCGTGGAAGAGCAGATTTCCATTAAAAATGCGGTACATGCTGCCTTTCTGATAGAGAAAATCCATATGCTGACGCAGACGGACACTGCCGACAAATGCCATGCGAAGCCCTTCCATTACCTGCTTTTCTTCGGCGGTCAGTTCGTAAGAAACTTCTGGGTTGGAAGGGTCAAAGGAAACCGTCGGAAAAGTTTCTTCGCAGATCTCGTAGTCTGTGCCAGCGATGCAGACGGTGTGATTTTGAACGTTGACCTGGTGGAGCAGCAGTTTGTCAGTCATCTGATAATCCGGGTTTCGAAGAATCACCTGCCCTTCCAGTTTGAATAAAAGGACAGAAATGGCCTTTAATGCTGCTTCCATCGGCTCTGTATCCGGATAAAGCTTTTCAGCAAACAGCGTCAGATCACGCAGGCTGATACCGTAGCTGTTTTCCAGAATGCGGATGTTATGATATTTTAAATTGTTTCTTATGACGGTAGCGATACATGCCTCACTTCCGGCAGCGGCACCCATCCAGAGAATGTCGTGATTTCCCCATTCAATGTCCAGAGAGTGATAATTCATCAAAAGATCCATGATCCGGTCGGCACATGGCCCGCGGTCAAAAATGTCTCCGACAATGTGCAGATGATCGACGGCGAGGCGTTTGATCAGGGCGGCGAGCACTTCGATAAATGCATCGGCACTGTCAAGTTCCAGCAAAGTATCGATGATATTCTGATGATAGGCAACCTGATTGTCGTCCTCATCCTTCTGCACATGGATCAGTTCATCCAGAATATAAGCGTACTCATCCGGCATCGCTTTACGCACTTTGGAACGCGTATATTTGGAGGAGAGAAGGCGGGCAATCTCGATCAGCTCGCCGAGGATCGCACGGTACCATTCTTCGTTGTTGCGGCTCTCTTTTTTCATCATCTCCAGCTTTTCGACTGGATAGTAGATCAGCGTGCAGATTTCTTCCCGGTCGATATCCGAGAGCGTTTCCTCGAAAAGCAGATCCACTTTCTCACGGATCACACCGGAACAGTTATTCAAAATATGGCAGAAAGCTTCATATTCTCCATGCAGGTCGCTCATAAAATGCTCCGTGCCTTTTGGAAGACCGAGAATTGCTTTCAGATTGATGATCTCCCGACATACAGCCTGCTCCGTCGGATATTTTTCTGCAAGCAGTTCCAGATATTTTTCGTCTTTCATAGTTCAAATCTCCATATTAAAGATGATGCGGCATTATTTTTCTTTGCGTTCGTAATCTTTTAAGGAATCGATCGCCTGTCCGGACAGTGGAATCAGTGCAATCATATTGAAGATGGTCATCAGTCCGATGCCGACATCCCCGAGATCCCAGACAAAGGTATAGGCGGCAAGTCCGCCGATAAACAGCATGATAAGTGCCAGGATTTTGTAGGCGGTCTGTGACAGCCAGTTGTCCCCGAACAGGTAGGCAACGTTGGAACGTGCATAGAACAGAATGCCGATAAACGTTGAAAAGCTGAACAGAAACAGGATCACGGCGATAAAGATGACACCGAATTCTCCCAGGTGATACTGCATGGCACTCTGAAGCAGATCCATACCCTGAAGTCCGGCAATTTCATCGGCCGGAGCCAGCAGCGTCAGCAGTGCAGAACAGGTACAGATCAGGATGGTATCGATAAAGACACCGAATGCCTGCATCAGACCTGCTTTTGCCGGATGGCTGACATCAGCGGCAGCGGCAGCACATGGAGCAGATCCGCTTCCGGCCTCGTTCGAAAACAGACCACGTTTGATCCCGTTCATCAGCACGGCACCGAATCCACCGGCAGCCACCTGACGAAGACCAAAAGCTTCTTCAAAAATCTGCTGGAACACAGAAGGGAGTGCACCGATATTTTTGATGATGACAAACAGTGTGATCAGGAGATAACAGCCGGCCATGATTGGAACAACGACATCCAGGACGTGAACGGTGGCATTTTTGCGAAGAACAACGATCGCAGCCACAACGACGAGGAAGATCGTGGTGTACAGCGGCGGAATGTGAAATGCATTCTTCATGGCGGAACTTACGGAGTTGCTGATAACCTGACTGATGCCGCACCAGCAGATCAGGCCGGAGATCGCAAACAGAACCGCGATCAGGCTGTAACGTTTCTCTGTTGCCGATCCGTTCTGCTTTTTCGTTTTTTTCGTTGGCATAAAATCGTGGATGTAGTAGGCAGGACCGCCGCGGTAGCCGCCGTAGAGCGGATCCTTCTGGCGGTAGATCTGAGCCAGTGTGCCCTCTGCAAAAGCAGTGGAGGAGCCAAGCAGAGCAAGAAGCCACATCCAGAATACCGCACCGGCACCGCCGGCAGAAATAGCAGCGACAACGCCGACCAGATTGCCCATGCCGACACGGGTGGCAGTGGCAACAATGAGAGCCTGAAATCCGGAAATACTGCCCGCCTGAGAATGTTCGTTTTTCTCCATGGCGATCTGGATCATATGCGGAAACCTGCGGATCAGGACAAACCTGGTGCGGATTGTAAAATAGATCCCTGCCGGAACCAGAAGAAGCACCAGAAGTGAGATGCCGATCGAACTGCCGCCTGGAAGCGGCAGCGTGATCAGATCACCCCATAAAAAATTGTAGACTGCGGTAATGATATTCATAATAAAAATCCCCCTGTAAAATCTTAGATGCCTGTAGCAGATATGAAATGATGTCGCCTCTGCAGGCGGCGAGCAACAGATTAATATCAGCAGCGGAATTCCATTGCTCCTCTGATATTCTTAAACGGTTGTCAAAATGACTAATAATGGTAGCATCTTGTGGTGAAATATAGTATACTTCACTTATATAGATTTGTAAAATGAATGATAATGATTTAAACCATCGAAAAAACCGATTAATCAGTGACAGTGGAAAAAATATTGTTCCGCCTTTTGATACAAGGAGAGCCGATTATGGACATGAAAAACATCAACACCTTTATTTACACTGCCGAACTTGGCAGTTTCACAAAAGCCGCCGAGCTTTTAGGCTACTCACAGTCTACGGTCTCATTTCAGATCCGGCAGTTGGAGGAGGAGCTTGGCACCGTCCTTTTTGAGCGGATCAACCGCACAGTGACACTGACAGACCGGGGCAAGGAAATCCTGCGTTACGCCCATCGCATGAAGCAGCTTGCCGGTGAGATGCAGGAGATGGTGCAGCCAAAGCAGGAAGTGCGTGGACATCTGCGGATCGCCATGTCGGATTCGCTGTGCGAGGAAATTGCAGAAAAACTGTTTGTTCTTTTGCAGCGGAAGTACCCGGAGATTACGATGAAAATCGTGATCGCCGGCACGGATGAGATGTTCCGACTTTTGAATCAGAATCAGGTGGATTTTGTATACACACTGGACCGCCACATTTACCACAGTGATTATGTGATCGTCACAGAGAGCCGAGAAGCAGTGCATTTTGTGACAGGATATCAGAATAGCTTGAACGGAAAGAAGCAGATTCCGCTGCAGGAACTGATTTGCCAGCCGTTTATCCTCACGGAAAAAGAAATGAGCTACCGCAGGATGTTAAGTGAATATCTGGCGAGCTGTTCCCTGGAGATTCAGCCGGTTTTTGAGGTGGGAAATACAGAACTGATCTGCCGGATGCTGGAAAAGAACGCTTCCGCAATCTCGCTTCTGCCGGATTATGTGACAGAAAAGGCCGTACAGGAAAAAAGACTGGTGCGGCTGGATGTGAAAGATTTTCAGCTTGCAATATGGAAACAGCTCTTATATCACAGAGATAAATGGATTTCGCCGCAGATGCAGGCATTTATGAATGTGATAAAAGAGGTACAGGCATAAAGAAATCAATATCTCAGAAGCCTTTGAAAGAACAGAAGATCTGCGGCAGAAAACAACTGCCGTGGTTTTTTTCTTCTTTCTACACGAATCTGGTTTGAAAAACAGCAGATTCTATGATAGAATAAAATGCATAATTTGAGAACGTGACAGGGAGCATTGCAAAATGAAAAAAAAACTGGCCATATTTTTTCCGGGGAGACGCTATGGCGTAGACTGCCCGCTGCTTTATTATGCAGAGTCGATCTGCCGGGAAAAGGGATACGATACACTGCTGATGCACTATTCGGAATACCGGGACAAAAAAGACATGATCACCATCGAAGAGAATATCAGACAGACGCTTTCTTATGTGCGTGGGCGGATCAAAGAAAAAGATCTTGCTTCGTACGATGAGATTCTTTTTGTGTCAAAAAGTCTGGGAACGGTATCTGCAGGATGGCTTGCGGATGCACTGGAAAAGGAAAAACGTGTAAAACCGGGAACGATCCGTCATATCTTTATGACACCGCTTGAGCAGACCTTTCCGTACATGCGAAAGGAAAACTGCATTGTGATAAGCGGGGAGCTGGATCACTATCTGGAACGGAAAAAATTAAAAAAATTCTGCAAAAAACATGAGGTTTTATGGTATTGTTTTCCGGATGTCGGACACAGTATGGAACATGAAAAAATAAAAGATACCCTGAGAACCATGAAGAAGATCATGAAGATCGTAGAGAATTATGTATGATACCAGGGGCAAAAGGTCTAAATCCACATGAGCTTGCTCATAAGTTGATAGGTTTTGATCTCAACACCATATTTTAAAAGTACAATCTGGAGGAAACAGTATGAAAAAATATGACGTAATCATTATCGGAGCAGGTCCGGGAGGCATTTTTTCCGCGTACGAGCTTCTGAAAAATAATGAAAATCTGAAGATCGCCATTTTTGAGGAAGGACATGCACTGGAAAAAAGAAAATGTCCGATTGATGGCAAGAAGATCAAAAGCTGCATTCACTGCAAGAGCTGTTCGATCATGAGCGGATTCGGCGGTGCGGGAGCATTTTCCGATGGTAAATATAATATTACCAATGATTTTGGCGGCACACTTTATGAATACATCGGCAAAGAGAAAGCTCTGGAGCTGATGCAGTATGTCGATGAGATTAACATGGAGTACGGCGGTGAAGGCACCAGACTGTATTCAACAGCCGGAACGAAATTCAAAAAACTTTGTCTGCAGAACCGTCTGCAGCTTTTGAATGCATCCGTAAGACATCTGGGAACCGATGTCAATTACATTGTGCTGCAGAATATGTATGCATGGCTCAAAGACCGGGCAGATTTTTATTTTGACACGCCGGTGCAGCATATCGAAAAGAGGGAAGATGGCTATCAGGTCATCTGTGAAGAGGAAAATTATGCATGCGGAAAATGTGTGGTTTCTGTCGGACGAAGCGGAAGCAAATGGATGGAAAAGGTCTGTGAAGAGATGGGCATCCCGACCAGTTCCAACCGTGTGGACTTAGGTGTCCGTGTGGAGCTTCCGGCTGTGATCTTTTCCCATCTGACCGATGAGCTTTACGAGAGCAAGATTGTTTACCGTACAAAACAGTTCGAGGACAATGTGCGTACGTTCTGCATGAATCCATATGGCATCGTGGTAAGTGAAAATACAAACGGCATCGTGACCGTAAACGGACACAGCTACGAAGATCCGACCAAACAGACCGAAAATACCAACTTCGCACTGCTTGTATCCAAGCATTTTTCCGAGCCGTTCAAGGACAGCAACGGATACGGCGAGAGCATTGCCAGACTTTCCAATATGCTCGGCGGCGGTGTTATGGTCCAGCGGTTCGGTGATCTGGTACGCGGAAGAAGAAGTACCGTCAAGAGAGTGGAAGAGGGCATTGTAAGACCGACACTTTCTGCAACACCGGGAGATTTAAGTCTGGTGCTGCCGAAGCGTATCCTGGATGGCATCATTGAGATGATCTATGCACTGGACAAGATCGCACCGGGAACGGCAAACGATGACACACTGCTCTATGGTGTGGAAGTGAAATTTTATAATATGGAAGTACAGCTTGATGAGCATCTTGAAAGTATCCACAAAGGTCTCTATATCATCGGAGACGGCAGTGGGGTGACACATTCCCTTTCCCATGCATCCGCAAGCGGAGTTTACGTGGCAAGAGAGATTCTTGAATCCATGAGGAAGTAGCTGTTTATGCAGTAAATATGCGGATTTCGAATGTTTACAGGCACTCGTTTCGTGCAGACCGAAGCGGAGCATAGATTGTGGGAGTTACTTTGCAACGGAGCAATTCGCAGGCATCATGTGATCATAGGAACGGGAAAAGGAAAAGCAGTCAGGAAATGTATTGGAAACTAGAGGAATTACTGCATTACAGAAAACATTTTTAGAAAAATAAAAATTATAAACAATCCATAAACAAAAGATTAAAAAAGCATTGACATTGTTCAAATTTACTGCTATAGTAGAGATGCAATTAAAGAATTTGGTAGTTATGACAGGATTGTTACTGGTGATGCAGGCAAGACCCAAAGTTTCAGAGGAGAAGGATTCTGGATTCTTTGGGTTTTTTTGTTTGGGAGACACGTTATTACTATGAAAATCATCAAAGTTATTAATAACAATGTAGTAAGTGCTTTGGACAAAGACGCCGAGGAAGTCGTCATCATGGGAAAAGGTATCGGTTTCCATGCAAAGCCGGGACAGATTGTGAATGAGGAGCAGATTGAGAAGACGTTCCGACTGGAGGATAAGAAGTCAGCCGGGCAGTTCGCCAGGCTGGTGGAGAGGCTTCCGGTGGAATATCTCAAGTTATCCGCCCAGCTTATCACTTATGCCAAGAACAATATCGGGCTGAAGTTACACCAGAGTATTTATCTGACTCTGACAGATCATATCAGTTTCGCAGTTGACCGGAATAAGAAAGGAATGCAGTTTGACAAACCGCTCAAGGTTGAGGTGAAGACCTTTTATCCGATCGAGTTTGGCGTTGGAAAGTATGCAATCCGCAAGGTCAGGGAGAAACTTGATGTGGAGTTGAATGAGGATGAGGCCGCATCCGTCGCACTTCATATCGTAAATGCGGAATATGACACCGGTGTACGCAATACGATGAACATCACCTGTCTCATTCGCGACGTGGTCAATATCGTCAGTGAATATCTGAATATTGAACTGCAGGAAGAAAGCCTTCATTACGCCAGATTCATCACTCATCTGAAATTTCTTGGACAGCGCATTTTTACGGGGCAGATGCTCGGGGATGATGATAACGGTTTCGGAAAAGTGATCGCCGGAATGTACCCGGTTGAATATGCGTGCAGCGAGAAGATTGCGCATTATATAAAAATGCGCTATGATCACGAAATTACAGATGAGGAGACGGCTTATCTGGCCGTACATATCCGCAGAATCCAGCCGGAAAAAGAGCTGGAGGAGGATTCTCATTAAGTAAGAGAAGGAGGAAAAAAGTAATTATGATGAAATTCTTACAGAAATTAGGTAAAGCTTTGATGTTACCTGTTGCTTGCCTTCCTATCTGTGGTATCCTGATGGGTCTTGGATATGCTCTTTGCCCATCTACCATGCAGGGTGGTGACGTAGTAGGTATTGTACAGCAGATTGGTTTCTATTTAGTTAAAGCAGGTGGAGCTCTGATCGATAACATGGCTATCCTGTTTGCAATCGGTATCGGTGTTGGTATGTCCGAAGACAACGACGGTACAGGTGGACTTGCAGCTCTGGCTTCTTGGCTGATGCTGACAACTCTGCTGTCTGTAGGTGCTGTATCTGTTATCAAAACTCTTGAAGAAGGTACAACTGCTTACATTGCATTCAGCAAAATTGCGAACCCGTTCATCGGTATCATCGCCGGTGTGATCGGTTCTTCCTGCTACAATAAATTCAAAGGAACAAAGCTGCCGGATTGGCTGTCATTCTTCAGCGGCAAACGTTGCGTAGCTATCGTAGCAGGTGTTGTTTCTATCATTGTATCCGTAGTTCTGCTGTTCGTATGGCCGGTACTGTTTGGCGTTCTGGTTGCACTGGGCGAAGGTATCGCAAAAATGGGAGCTGTAGGTGCTGGTATCTACGCATTCTTCAACCGTCTGCTGATCCCGTTCGGTCTGCATCACGCACTGAACAACGTATTCTGGTTTGATACCATCGGTCTTGGTGACCTGTCTCACTTCTGGGCTGGTGAAACATCTGCAGATGTTTCATGGAGCCTTGGTATGTACATGTCAGGATTCTTCCCATGTATGATGTTTGGTATCCCGGGTGCTGCTCTGGCTATGGTTCATACAGCAAAATCAAACAAGAAAAAAGTTGCAATCGGTCTTCTTTCTTCCGCAGCAATCGCAGCATTTGTTTGTGGTGTAACTGAGCCGTTCGAATTTGGTTTCATGTTCCTGGCTCCTGGACTGTATGTAGTATACGCTCTGCTGTACGCTATCTTCACAGTAATCACAGTTGTACTTGGATTCAGAGCCGGATTCAGTTTCTCCGCTGGTTTAACTGACCTGATCTTCTCTGCTTCCCTTCCGGCAGCAGCTAAGACATGGCTGATCATCCCTCTGGGTATTGCAGCATTTGTAGTATTCTACGTAGTATTCCGTTTCGCAATCACAAAATTCGACCTGAAAACACCGGGACGTGAAGATGATGATATCGACGAATCTGAAAAGAGCATCAAACTGTCTAACAACAACTACACAGAAGTTGCAAAAGCAGTTCTGGCTGGATGCGGCGGTAAAGAAAACATTACTTCTATCGACAACTGCATCACAAGACTTCGTCTGGAAGTGAAAGATACTACAAAAGTAAACGAAAAAGCAATCAAAGCAGCTGGAGCAGCTGGTGTGATTCGCCCAGGCAAAACAAGTGTACAGGTTATCATCGGAACTCAGGTTCAGTTCGTAGCTGACGAGTTCAAGAAACTGTGCAAATAATAGCTTGATATAATGGTCTGAAATCTGACCTGCAAGGGGGACGCCGTAGTGGGTGTCCCCCTTTTGGTACTCGTGCCGTTAGAAGGAGGACATACATTGGAATATAAGATTAAGACGATTTCTTCGAAAGAAGAGATTGTGAACTGCAATCGTTTTGAGATCGACCATGTGCAGTGGCATCATGCGATCACACCTCCGAAAGCCTGTGGTTATGTGGGGTATCTGAAGGGGGAAGGACTCTATGTGCAGATTTGCACAGAGGAGCATGATCCGCTTGCAAGATGCACAGAGCATCACGAAATGGTCTGCAAAGACAGTGCAGTGGAAGTGTTTCTGGCATTCGCAGAAAAAGGAAAGGAACTTACCAACAATGATATGTATCTGAACTTTGAAGTGAATGCAAACGGAGCCATGTATGCAAAATATGGCTTTGGCAGACAAGGAAGACAGTTCCTTTCCGATGAAGTTTATAAGGAAACAGGCGTAAATTCCGTGATTGAAAAGGATCACTGGACAATGAGCCTGCTCATTCCGGAGAAGTTTCTGAAGGAAGTCTGCGATTATTTACCGGATGGCAGCGGCAAGGAGATATACTGTAATTTCTATAAAATTTCAGAAGATCCGGCTGTTGAACATTATATCAGCTTTTCACCAATTGACAGTGAGAAGCCAAACTTCCATCTTCCGGTCTTTTTTGCAAAAGCGGAAGTGGAATAAACCTGAAATCAGAAAGGAAGAGGGATATGGTTTTATATCAGGCAAAAGATTATAAGGACATGAGCAGAAAGGCAGCAAATATTATTTCTGCCCAGGTTATCATGAAACCGAACGCTGTTTTAGGTCTGGCAACAGGTTCTACACCGGTAGGTGCATACGAACAGCTGGTTGAATGGTACAACAAAGGTGACATCGATTTTTCACAGGTAACTTCTGTAAACCTGGACGAATACAAAGGACTTTCCGGAGACAATGATCAGAGCTACCGTTATTTCATGAACAAAAATCTGTTTGATCATGTAAATATCGACAAGGCACGTACCTTTGTACCGGATGGAACAGAACCGGACAGCAAAGTTGCATGTGCAAAATACAATGCGATCATCGACAGCGTTGGCGGCATCGACCTGCAGCTGCTTGGTATCGGCGGAAACGGACACATCGGATTTAACGAGCCGGGTTCAGCTTTCGAGAGTCTGACACACTGTGTAGCACTGAAAGAAGATACCATCAAAGCAAACGCAAGATTTTTTGAAACTATGGATGATGTGCCGAAATATGCATACACCATGGGCATCAAGAACATCATGTCAGCCAAGAAAGTTCTGCTGCTGGCAAGCGGAAAGAACAAAGCAAAGGCAGTTTATGAATCTTTCTTCGGGCCGATCGTACCTGGCGTACCGGCTTCTGTACTGCAGCTTCACAACGATGTGATCGTAATTGCAGATGAAGAAGCACTGTCCCTGTGCAGAGAGAAGGGAGTGATCTAAATGATCATTAAAGGTGCATCCGTTTTTTGTGAAGACGGAACATTTCAGGTAAAAGATGTTTTTGTAGAAGATCATAAGATCGTGGCAACGGAAGCAGAAGTAAGCGATAAGACAGTGGTAGACGCAAACGGATACAAACTGATTCCTGGTCTTGTGGATGTACACAGCCATGGTGCATGCGGTCATGATTTCTGTGACTGCGACGTAGAAGGCGTAAAAGAGATTTTACGTTTTGAAAAAGCACATGGTATCACTTCTTACTGCCCGACATCCATGACACTTTCCAAAGAGATGCTGGTTGATATTTTTGCGACCGCAAAAGAAGCAGACGGCATCGCAGACGGAGCACGTGTCATTGGTATCAATATGGAAGGACCATTTATCGCACCGGAGAAAAAGGGAGCACAGAATGGTGCTTATATTCAGGCACCGTCCGCAGAGACGTTCCGTGCATGCCAGCAGGCAAGCGGCGGACTGATCAAACTGGTGACTCTGGCACCGGAGATGGAAGGTTCCGTAGAATTTATTAAGGAACTCAAAGATGAAGTGCATATTTCTGTTGGACATACAACCGCAGATTATGATACTGCAAAGGCAGCATTTGAGGCCGGTGCAGATCATGTAACACATCTGTACAATGCAATGCCGCCATTAAATCACAGAGCACCGGGTGTTATCGGAGCAGCTGCAGACAACGATCATGTATATGCCGAGCTGATCAGTGATGGTCTGCACATTCATGGCAGTGCAATCCGTGCAGCATTCCGTATGTTCGGACCGGAACGTATCGTTCTGATCAGTGATTCCATGATGGCATGCGGTATGGAAAATGGAGAATATGAACTGGGCGGTCAGAAAGTATTTATGAAAGACCGTAAAGCAACACTGGCAGACGGAACCATCGCAGGATCCGCAACCTGCCTGTACGACTGCATGAAGATTGCAATGTCTTTCGATATTCCGGAAGCAGATGCGATTTTTGCAGCAACAAGAAATCCGGCAAAGAGCATAGGTGTCTATGACAGAGTCGGTTCTATCAGTGTCGGAAAAGAGGCCGATATGCTGCTGGTAGATGACGAGTATCATTTAAAGCAAGTGTTTTAATAAGTATTGTAATTAGAGATAATTACAGAGATGCAGGATGGACCTGGGAAATCCATTCTGTAGGAGTGTGTGAAAAGGATAAGATAGAAAAAGCCCTGTCCATCGCAAGATGGGCGGGGCTTTTGGTTTCGGGTAAAATCCGGTTTTATTTTGCAGAGAGTTTTACTTTCTTAGAGAAAGAACCGTAAATGTTTTCCTTAGCTGTTTTTTTATAGGCACGTACCCGGTAGAAGCAGTCTTTTTTTGAAGCGAGAGAAAGTTTCAGTTTCAGGGTGCCAGTTCGTTTGATACGTTTGAACAGTTTCCATTTTTTGCCGGAAATCTGCCGGAAAACTTCATAGCCATCAGCACCGGGGACTTTTCTCCAGCTCAGAAGGTAGGTTTTGCTGCTCTTTTTTTTCAGGGAGCGTATCTGTGCTTTTTCCGGCTTCAGTGTCTGATTTTTCACCTGGGAATAAGGACTGTATACAATATCGTTGTAGCGGCTTCTGGCATAGGCACGTATCCGGTAATAGTATTTCCTGCCGGGAATGACAGTATTGTCGGAATAAGAAGTCTTTTTCGTGTCAGCGATCAGTGTGTAGCCTTTCTTTCTGGAAGTGCTGCGGAAAATCTGATAGCCGTCTGCATACTGTACCGCATTCCAGGAAAGCCGTAAAGAAGAGCAGCGACTGCTTTTTATCTTGCGGATCGAGGATTTTGGAAGAGCAGAGACATTTGCCAGAATCTCGGTGGCAGCTTCCGTTGTATTTTCCGTAAATGCTTTGATGCGGTTATTGATCTGCTGATAACTGATATCCATCCAGCCATTGGCTTTTGTGCGGTAGTAGCTCTGGCCAATCTCAGCTCTGGAAACGAAATGCAAGGATTCCAGAGAGCTGCTTTTGTCGATAAAGGCATACAGTGTCTGGTTGGTCGGCGATGCAAAGGAGATCACAACGGAAAATCGGTCACCCTGATTGAAGACGATCTCTGTATTTAAAGGAATCGTATAATAACCGCAGTAAGTGGTAACGCCGCTCTGTGCACGGTCGAGGACTGCGATGCCGCTTGTTGGGTCACCGGCTGTTGGATTTTTGTAGATCTGGATCGCATACTGGATATTTTCGGATGCCAGGGCAAAGGAAACGGATTTCAATTTTTCCTGTCCGTTCGGATTTCCACTTACAGTAAAAATATTGGAAAGGGAACTTCCGGATGGGATTGGCATGTATGTACAGGAAGCGGAACCGTCATATTGATAATTATGGGAATAATTATCGCTGTTTTCCATATCATAGGCGAATACCAGAGAATCCGAATCAGCGGTTGATCTCTTCTGGTGGTTCAGGCTGTTGTCCTGATAGGAAATATAAATATAGCCATCATTGCCGAAATCTTCGCCGTAGCTGTTTTTTGCAATCCAGGCACCTTTTTTGCTCGGACGTATGCCACTTGTGAAATTTGCCGTCGAATAATCATCATCCCAGCCGACGATCGTGAGCTGATGGTTTGTTCCGGTGTTGTTGTTGCAGTAATAAGCACCGGTAGACTTTGAATAATATTTTTTCAGGTTTACACAGAGCGGGGCGGATACCGAACCGTACTGCAGGATCAGACGTTTGATACTGGCAGTGTCAGAACCGTTTACATAGCGGACATTCTGAAGGTGGCCGACATCCTGGTAAGCCAGGCTGGAAGATGGGGTATAAAGCTGTTCATATGGATAAGAGGCAAGGGATTCCGCAGCAGCTCCGGTCCATTTGGAGAGTGCAAACATTGTACAGGCATCTGCACCGCCGACATCCATGTAATCTGGGTCTGCAAGGAGGGTACAGTCACCGGCGGTACCACCAAGAGCGTCTTCCTGAGTGTGAAAGAAAAAGTAGGCGAAATGGAATTCGGACAGATCAAAGCTGGTATCTTGCAGTCCTTTTCTGATCATGCTCGTCTCGCAGGCGGAAAGGGCGGAGAATGCCCAGCAGGTTCCGTAGGGATTCTGATCTTTGACCGGTGTCACCAGATCGTGCTCTGCCGCATTGTATCTGGAGGGCAGTACCGTCGCTCTTTTTGCGTTGTTTTCCAGAGTATCTGTCTGCAGATCACCTTCCACTGAAGTATCGGAGAGAAATTCATAAACCGGAACAGCCGGAAGTTGTGGGTGTAGGAGAGCTTCCCCGGCGTGGGCACTGACCGGGGCAAATGTGATGCCAAGGGTCAGCAGAAATCCATGCAGGAAAAGAGAAGCCCGTTTATTGGAACAGTTTTTCAGGGTAGATCCCTCCTTTTACGAGTGCCTGGATGGAGTCTGTGACATAAGCCTTGTCCTCGGCGTAAGTGACACCGAACCAGCGGTCACGTGTCTCCAGTACCTGCACATCAGCAAGTTGTTTTTTCAGCATGTCATCGACAACGGTCGGGATCAAATATTCGCATTTGAGATCGCCTTCTTTCTGGGCAGAAAGGAACGCTGCGAAATCCTGATCCAGATAATCGAGGATTTCCGGTGTAAATCCCCACATATTCATGGAAACATGACTGTTTGTATCAAGCGGTGCAAAACCGCCGTTTCCATCCGGAACACCGGCACCGTCTGCTGTTTTGGTGATATCGTGGGTCTCAACGATGGAAGTTAAAAGTTCTCTGTCATCTACCTGACAGATGCCGCGTGTGACGCCGCCGTTCTCACTTAAGGTATTTCCGAGGATAAAGCCTGCCATGCAAAAATGCAGCAGGTCATCCTGGCTGTGCTCCTCTACCAGGAAATCATGCACTTTTTTAAAACCTTCTTTTCCATAGTAATCGTCTGCATTGATGACAGCAAACGGTGTGTCGATCACGCCCTTGCAGCACAGAAGAGCCTGGCCGGTGCCCCATGGTTTGGTGCGGCCGTCCGGAACGGAAAAACCATCCGGCAGAGCGGACAGATCCTGAAAGGCATAAGATACGTCTGCGATTTCAGAGATGCGATCCCCGATGATGCGTCTGAAGTCCTCTTCAATATCCTTGCGGATGATAAATACGATTTTATTGAATCCTGCCTTTAAGGCATCATAGATAGAATAGTCCATGATGATCTCACCGGAAGGTCCGACCGGTGCCAGCTGTTTGATGCCGCCGCCAAAACGGCTTCCGATGCCTGCTGCCAGGATAACAAGTGTTGTTTCTTTCATAAATAATGCTCCTCTCAAGTCTTTTTACGATAACAGTGGCTATATTATATCATAGAATGTCTGAAAAGCAAAGGAAAAAGCAAGGCTTTATTGGAAGCTTTGCCAAAAGGAGTTTTCCGGTTGAATATTGTTGCCCCAGATGGTATAATATAAAGAATCCGTATGGAAAAATAAGAGAAACGAACTGACTGATGGAGGTAAAAAAGAACATGAGAACTTATCTTGTAACCGGAGGTGCCGGTTTTATTGGTTCTAATTATATTCACTATATGTTTAAAAAATACGGGGATGACATCCGTATTATCAACGTTGACAAGCTGACTTACGCAGGCAATCTGGAAAATTTAAGAGATGTGGAGAACCGTGACAATTATACATTTGTAAGAGCAGATATCTGCGACAGCGAGGCGATCAACAAGATCTTCGATGAAAATGACATTGACCGTGTGGTTCATTTCGCAGCAGAGAGCCATGTAGACCGAAGCATCCGCAACCCGGAAGTTTTTGTAAAGACAAACGTGCTTGGTACTCTGGTCATGCTCAATGCGGCAAAGGCAGCCTGGGAGCTTGAGGACGGCACATTCAAGGCAAACAAGAAATTTTTACATGTATCCACGGATGAAGTTTACGGTTCTCTGGAGAACGAGGGGGAATATTTCTACGAGACGACACCTTATGATCCTCACAGCCCGTATTCTGCAAGCAAGGCATCTTCGGATATGCTGGTAAAAGCCTATATGGATACTTACAAATTTCCGGCAAATATCACAAACTGCAGCAACAACTACGGACCGTATCAGTTCCCGGAGAAGCTGATCCCGCTGATCATCAACAATGCATTAAACGGCAGAAAGCTTCCGGTCTACGGCGACGGCAAAAATGTGCGTGACTGGCTGTATGTGGAAGACCATGCAAAGGGCATTGATATGGTTCAGGAACAGGGTCGTCTGTTTGAGACATACAACATCGGCGGACACAACGAAAAACAGAACATCGAGATCATCCATATCATTCTCGATACGTTAAACGAGATGCTTCCGGACGAAGACCCGAGAAAAGCACATATCAATGAAGAGCTGATCACTTATGTGGAAGACCGCAAGGGCCATGACCGCAGATATGCGATCGCACCGGACAAGATCAAAGCTGAGATTGGCTGGTATCCGGAGACGATGTTTGCAGAAGGCATCAAGAAAACAATCAAATGGTATTTTGAACACGAAGACTGGATGGCAAATGTGACAAGCGGTGACTATCAGAAATATTACGAAGAGATGTACCGCAAATAAGAAAGGATCGATATATGAAGGGGATTATTTTAGCAGGCGGTTCCGGTACCAGACTGTACCCGCTGACCAAAGCGATTTCAAAACAGATCATGCCGGTTTATGATAAGCCGATGATCTACTATCCGTTGTCCACACTGATGCTGGCAGGGATCCGAGAGATCCTGATCATCTCTACAGAGCGTGATCTTCCGGTATTTAAAGAATTGTTTGGCACGGGTGAGCAGCTGGGGCTTCAGATGTCTTATGCTGTTCAGGACAAACCTCGGGGACTGGCAGATGCGTTTATTATCGGAGCCGATTTCATCGGAGATGACAGTGTGGCACTGGTGCTCGGTGACAATATTTTCTACGGACAGAGCTTTTCACAGGTTCTGATGCGTGCAGCCAAGATTGAAAAGGGAGCGACTATTTTCGGATATTATGTGCGTGACCCGAGAGAATATGGTGTCGTAGAGTTTGATAAGAACGGAAAGGCACTCTCCATCGAGGAGAAACCGGAGCATCCGAAGTCCAACTACGCTGTTCCGGGACTGTATTTCTATGATAATGATGTGGTAGAGATCGCAAAGAATGTCAAACCTTCCGCACGCGGTGAGATCGAGATCACCAGTATCAACAATGAATATTTAAGAAGAGGAACCCTGAAGGTGGAGACACTTGGCAGAGGTTTTGCATGGCTGGATACCGGCACACACGATGCACTGCTCGATGCGGCAGATTTCGTAGCTGCCTTCCAGAAGAGACAGGGACTTTATATTTCCTGCATCGAAGAAATTGCATATAAGAGAGGATTTATCACAAAAGAACAGCTCGTTGAGCTGGCACAGCCTCTGCTGAAGACTGCATATGGCCGGTATTTACTGGAAATTGCAGAGGGACTTTAGGAGGAAAAGGAATCTATGAAAGAAACCCGGTCACTGCCCGCAGAGCTTTTTGCGGGCAGAACACTGATTTTTCAGCTTGCGAAAAATGATTTTAAAAAGAAATACGCCGGTTCCTACCTGGGGATCGTCTGGGCGTTTGTACAGCCGGTTGTGACGGTCATGGTCTACTGGTTTGTTTTTGGTATGATAAGGAGTTCATCACCAAGACCGGTACCGTTCGTGCTGTGGCTGATCGCCGGACTGATTCCCTGGTTCTTTTTTCAGGACGGACTGATCAACGGAACGAATGCACTGCTGGAATACAATTATCTGGTCAAAAAGGTGGTATTTCGGATTGATATCCTGCCGATGGTCAAAGTTGTATCCGCTGTTTTTGTACACCTGTTTTTTATTCTGGTTGCTCTGATCCTGTACACGGCGATGGGATGTTATCCGACTGTTTATACGATCCAGGTGATTTATTATACGTTTTGTATCTTTGTGCTCGTGCTCGGGATCACTTATATGACCAGTTCGGTCGTCGTCTTTTTTCGTGACCTGACACAGGTGATCAACATTGCACTTCAGGTGGGAGTCTGGATGACTCCGATCATGTGGTCGATGGAGGATCTCGGCATTACCGGCATCCTTGCGTCCATCTTGAAATTAAATCCGATGTTTTATATTGTCCAGGGATATCGTGATGCCTTTATTTACAAGATATGGTTCTGGCAGCGTCCGGGCATGACTCTGTATTTCTGGGCATTTACTCTGGTGTTCTGGCTGATCGGCACGAGACTGTTCCGGAAGTTAAAGATACATTTTGCGGATGTTCTGTAAATTTATGAGGAATCGAAATCTATGAGTGAAATGGCAATTCAGGTAAAAGACCTGAGTAAAGTATATAAATTATATAACAAACCGTCTGACCGTCTGAAGGAGACGCTTGGATTTCATGTGGATGCGAGAGAGCATTATGCGTTGAAACATGTTAATTTTGAGATCAGAAAAGGCGAGACGGTCGGCATCATCGGGACGAACGGTTCCGGTAAATCGACGATTCTGAAGATCATCACCGGTGTTCTGAATCCGACCGGAGGCGAAGTGAACGTGGATGGACGTATCTCGGCACTTCTGGAGCTTGGAGCCGGATTCAACATGGAATACACCGGGATCGAGAATGTCTATCTGAACGGAACGATGCTTGGATTTACAAAAGAAGAGATCGATGAGCGGCTGGACAATATTCTGGAGTTTGCGGATATCGGTGATTTTGTTAATCAGCCGGTCAAATCGTACTCAAGCGGTATGTTTGTGCGGCTGGCATTTGCCGTTGCCATCAATATCGATCCGGAGATCCTGATCGTGGATGAGGCACTGTCGGTCGGAGACGTTTTTTTCCAGGCAAAATGTTACCGCAAATTTGAGGATTTCAAAAAAGAAGGTAAGACGATCCTGTTTGTCAGCCACGACCTTGGAAGCATCACAAAATACTGTGACCGTGCGATCCTGCTCAACCAGGGCGAGAAGATCTTTGAGGGAACACCGAAAGAAGCGGTTGATATTTATAAGAAGGTTCTGGTGCATCAGTTTGATCCGTCTGAACTGGAGACAGACAGCCGGATGAACGATGTCGAGGATGTCAGTGCAAACTGGAAGGATTCGGTCGTGGTCAATCCGAAGCTGATCGAGTATGGAGAGAAGATTGCGGAGATCACAGACTATGCGATCCTCGATGACAAAGGGCTGATCACCAATACCCTGATGAAGGGCAGCACCTTTTCTGTTCGCATGAAGGTGGATTTCCACGAGGAGATCAAAGAGCCGATCTATGCGTTTACGATCAAGAATCTGCAGGGGATTGAGATTACCGGAACGAACACCATGTATGAAAAGGCAGATGTCAAAGGTAAAAAAGAGGGCGAGAGTCAGGAGATCACCTTCACGCAGAAACTGGATCTGCAGGGCGGAGAATATCTGATTTCTCTTGGATGTACCGGTTACCGCAACGGAGAGTTTGTGGTATTTCACAGATTGTATGATGTATGCAGCCTGACGGTGATCTCAGACCGCAATACCGTCGGTTATTACGATATGAATTCAAAAGTAACACTATCCTGAAGCGGGGGGAATTATGGCAAAGTTTAATCTGGATTATTACAGCGGAGAGAATTTTTACTCCGACGGAGATATTGAAAAGGAAATACTGAAGATCGTCAAAACACAGGGCAGTTACGAGAGTATGGAGAATGTTCCGTTTCCGGTACTTTACCATCTTTCCAGAGTCCGCGAGAACATCCTGAACTGGTATCCGTTTCAGGAGGATGCGACCTGTCTGGAGATTGGCTCCGGCTGCGGGGCGATCAGCGGCCTGCTCTGTGAGCGGATGAAAAAGGTCGTGTCGGTGGAGCTTTCCAAGCAGAGAGCGGACATCAACATGGCAAGGCATGAACGTGTGCCGAATCTGGAGATCTGGGTCGGCAATTTAAATGATATGGTGTTCGGTGAGCAGTTTGATTACATCGTGCTCAACGGCGTGTTTGAGTATGCACCGGGCTTTACCGAGGGGGATCAGCCGTGCGAGACGTTTCTTAAGAATATCAAACGGCTGCTCAAGTCGGAGGGGATCCTGTTGATTGCAATCGAGAACCGCTTTGGACTCAAGTATTTTGCGGGTGCACCGGAAGATCATACCAACGGCTATTTTGACGGCATTGCCGGGTATCCGGACAATCATTCCGTGCGGACATTCTCCAAAGGAGAGTGGGAACGTCTGATGGAAGCCTGTGGTTTTTCTTATCACCGTTTTTATTATCCGTATCCGGATTACAAGTTTCCGCAGGAAGTCTTTACGGATGAGTCTTTAAAAGAGCAGAAATATGGTCTTCCGACCTGGAATTTCACAAAATACCGCATGGCACTGTTCCGGGAGGGACAGGTGGCGGAGACGATTCAGCAGGATGGCAGAATGGATTATTTTGCCAATTCTTTTCTGATTGAGATGAGCAGAAATCAGATTCGTGCTGATAAAAAAGTGCTTTATGCGAAGATGAGCACCGACCGCGACCGTCATTTCTCCATTGCTACCACGATTGAAGAGCAAAACGGAGAAAAAGTGGTTGTCAAGCAGCCGATGACAAACGAGGCAAAACGTCACCTGCAGAATATGCAGAACAAACAGAAAGATTACGGAAGCTGGAGCAGCCTTGGCGTAAAAGCAAAAGGCGATGCTGTCGTGACACCGTTTCTTCAGGAAAAAAGCCTTGGACAACAGGCAAAGCAGGCCATTTATGAACATAACGTGGAAAAAGTGAAAAATTTGATTTCCACGGTCAGTATGCTGTGTGAAAAAGAATCCGCAGCAACTGGGAACCGTCATATCGTAAGCCGGGAAATGTCCGGAAGAGAGCGGACGGAGTTTGCCCAGGTTTTTGGAACTTCACAGATCTGCCCGGAATTGCCGTGCATTGCCCCGGCGAACATCGATCTGATCCTCGACAATATTTTCGAAAAAGACGGAAAATACCGTGTCATTGACTGCGAATGGATCTTTGATTTTCCGGTTCCGGTGGCATTTATCATCTGGCGTGCCATCAATGAGCTGTACAGCAGCTATCCACAGCTGGAACAAGACTGCAGAATGCAGGAGCTTTTAGAAGAATATCAGATTACGCAGGAAATGTCCGAGACTTTCCACAAGTGGGGCACCTATTTTGCAGAACACTACGTCGGAGCGAACCGCGTATTGCACTACAGCATCCCGGAGATCGGTATTTCTCTGGAAGAGTTCCGCAAACGCCACCAGGAGAAGGATCTGCTGAACTGCCAGCTCTTTGTGGACACCGGAAACGGGTTCCGGGAAGAGGAGAAAATCCAGGCGGAAACGGTTCTGCAGGACGGAGCGTTCCGCGTGACTTTTGATCTGAAAAATTTTAAGGACTGGAAGGCACTGCGTTTTGATCCGCTGGAAGGAAAACCATGTATCTGCCGGATCGACCATGCCGGAACCAATGCGAAGTTAAAAGCGGCCAACGCTTCCGGAAAAGTGGAGCATGGCGATCTGTTTTTAACGACCGATCCGGTTTATCTGGTCAAAATGGAAGAAAACAAGGATCAGGTAAAGATCAGCGGCATGATTGCGGTACTCTCCATGGAAGAGGCACTGGAGCGGGCAAACTGGCTGCTTGCTAAAAAAAATGGTCTTGCATTTTGGAGGAAATAAATGAAAAAAAGGACAGAGGCAGTAGATATTATTATACCGGTGTACAATGGTTACGATGATTTGCAGCTTTGTATGCCGAGTGTGTTAAAGCATACAGATCTTACGAAGCACCGGCTGATCCTGATCAACGACTGCAGTCCGGATGAACGGATTGCACCTTATCTGGATAGCTTTGCCGGGGAACATATTCTGGTGCTGCACAACGAAAAGAATATGGGGTTTTCCGCGAACGTCAATAAGGGAATGGCACAGTCAGAGGATCGTGATGTCCTTCTTTTAAATTCCGATACAATCGTTACTGCAGGGTGGCTGGACAAGATCATCGCCTGTGCATACCGGGAGGAGAGCATCGGAACGGTGACACCGCTCTCAAACAGTGCTACTTTATGTTCGGTTCCGGTCATGTGCCAGGACAATCCGATGCCGGAAAATGTCACGGCAGATGAATATGCCGGACTGATTGAAACGTGCAGCCTCAGACGTTATCCAAGGATCACCGTTGCGGTTGGTTTCTGTATGTATATCAAACGCAGTGTGATCGATGACATCGGTGTCTTTGACGCTGAAACGTTCGGCAGAGGCTACGGGGAGGAAAATGATTTCTGCAACCGTGCAGAGCAGGCAGGTTATCATCATGTAATGTGCGATGACACCTTTGTATACCATAAAGGGACCGCTTCGTTTGACACCGAAGAAAAGAAAAAGCTTCTTGAAGAACATGAGGCAATCTTAAATGACCGTTACGCTGCCCAGATGCGGATGAACCATCTGTACTGTATGGAAAATCCGGATCAGGAGATCCGCGACAATATCAATATGTATACAAAGCTGCACAACGGAAAGCAGAACATTCTCTATCTGCTGCATCTGGATTTCCAGGAAGGGGCATTCAACAACATCGGCGGCACACAGATTCATGTCAAAGAGCTGACGATGGCACTGAGGGATGAATACAATGTCTTCGTGGCGGCAAGAGATGAAGAATATTTAAGACTGACGATCTACACGGACAAAGATGTGGTCTCCCTGAAATTTGAAATTGGCGAAGCACCGAAGTTTCCGGTTTTCCGTGATGAAAAGATGCGAAAGATCTATGAACAGATCCTGCTGGCATTTGACATTGATATGGTGCATATCCAGCATTCGCAGGATCTTTCTCTGGAGCTTTATTTTGCGGCAGAGCGTTTCGGAATCCCGGTGATCGCAACCATTCATGATTTCTATTATGCCTGCCCGACGATCATTCTTCTGGATAACGAAAATCAGTTCTGTCAGAAAGAGGATGTAAAGCTTTCCTTTGAAGAGAGGCAGAAACGCTGCCGGGAATGTCTGCGTCAGAAAAAAGACATTGCAAGCCAGGTTGATTATCTTCGCATCTGGAGAAGGGAAAATAAAAAGGCACTTTCCATTTGCCGGAAACTGATCTTCCCATCCGAAAGTGCGAGGGATATTCTGCTTGAATATTTCCCTTCTCTGAAAGAAAAATGCATGGTCATCGAACACGGAGAAGACAAACTGGAGCGTGATATCATCCATGTGCCGTCCCCGGAGAAGCATCAGAAGAGCGAGCACCTGCACGTGAAGCTGGATCGTGTGCCGGGAGCCGATCAGGGGCTCAATGACATCAAAGGCTGGGCTTATCTGGAAGGCGTGCCAAACGAAGAGACGAAGATTTATGTGGAATTTACGGACAGCAAAGGCAAAAAGGACTGTTTTCTGGCAAACAAAGTACCAAGACCGGATATTGTCGATGCATTTGGTGCAACAGAAGCACTGATGTGCGGTCTGGATCTTCGTATCAGTACCAGAAAACTTGCCGACGGACCGGTGAAGATCCGTGTCTATGTCAAGCATGACGGCGTGTTCTACACGGATAATCAAAGTACCAAAGGAGAATATCACCATCGCTTCGGAAAACGAGGAAGGCTCAATGTGGCATTTCTTGGAGGAATGGTTCCGCAGAAAGGAAGTCTGATGGCAAGAGAGCTGATTCCGATGGACAAAGGCGGGATCAACTGGTTTGTACTGGGTGCGATCGGTGATAAGAATATTCTGGAAATTTCACAGGAGAACTGTTTCTTCAGCTCCACTTACAAAAAAGAGGAACTTCCGCAGCTTCTTGAAGATAATGAGATTGATATTATCTGCATTCTGCCGATCTGGCCGGAGACCTTCAGTTATACCGTCTCAGAAGCATGGCTTAATGGGATTCCGATCGTTGCAACCGACATCGGAGCAGTCGGGGAGCGTATCAGAAAGACAGGCGGCGGCTGGCTGGTGAAGCCGGATGCCAGCCCGGATGAGGTGATGCAGCTGTTGCATCATATCATCGATCATCCGGAAGAATATCAGGCAAAGAAAGAGATCGTGGATGATATGGAGATGAAAACGGTGGAGCAGATGTGCGAAGAGTACCGCAGCTTCTACCGGGAACTTCTGGAGTTTACGGAAAAAGAACTGCCGGAAGACAAGATCGACCGGGATTTCATTTTCCAGGGACTGGCTCTTGGCGATCCATCCATTGGCGGCAGCGGCAGCATCGCGGCGATGAACCGACTGAAAAACGAGAATGCGGCACTGAAAGCGTCGATCGAAGTAACAAAAGGAACGATTTCTTATAAAATGGCAAGGAAAATTTCGGATGCGAAAATACCATTTAAAGAGCAGATGAAACGATTCTTTCATCGAAAATAGAGCAGAAAATGAGCAGTCGGAGGCCCGGTGGTTTCCGGCTGCTTTTTATAGAAAATGCTCACTTCCGGTAAAATGCAAAGGTGTGTTCTCCTGAGCCGACCGGAACACAGACGAAGCAGGCATTGGCACGAAAAACATCGGTCTTGATGCCGTCCACATAAGCTTTTACATTTTTGCTGTATGGGATTGGCAGAAAGAGAAAACCGGCATTTTCTGTCGTCACGATACCGGAGATCTGGTTCTTTTCGGTATTCTCATCGAAAGCAATCTGAGCACCGGTGTAGGCGGATATGGTTTTGACGGAACCAAGCAGTGCCAGGTCTGTGATCCGACAGCTTTCCTTTTCACAGGAAAAGTTTACCGAGTCGGACGAGAGGGAAATGGCGATCTGCACGTTTTTCTTCTCGCCGGCTGTAAAAGGAATCCGATACTGGAGATCAGAACTTTGCAGAACATTCAGCGTACCGTTGGCATCGGATTGCAGAGTAAAAGTAAGATAAACTCGCTGGTAAAGTCTTGATGTGGCGGTATCAAGCTGGATGGCTGCCGGAGAGCCTGCACTTACCGCAAGGTCAGCAAGGTCACGGGAAATGCCGTTTAACGTGCAGCTTTTCGAAAGTTTGGATACCGGACGCATCTTCTTTCCGGTGATTTCTTTTGCAAGGGAAGCGGTCGTACTTTCCGAATCCGCAGCGTCGGAATCTGCAGTATCGGCATCCTTTGATCCTTCCCCTTCCAGCAGGACATTCTCCTGAAGAATCCGCTCCAGATCAAGGGGAAGATCACTATTCAGGATCGAAGTATCTGTAGTACGTGTATAAAAACGTGCAAAAGAGGCCGGATCCTGACTCTGGGCGGAAGCGGCGTCGCCGAACTGCTCACTGTAGTAGGAAACGGCGGTATCGTAAAAAGAATCTGCTTCTCCAAAAGAGATCAGACCCATGTGGCGTGCGGCCACAACCAGAAGCAGGCAGAGCAGGCCGCCAAGCAGTATGCCGAAAAAAAGCGAGAGCAAATGTCCGAGGACTTTGTTCTTTGCTTTTTTTGTGTTTTTATCCGAACTGGAATCTGTTTTATCTGAAATCATCGTTTTCACTTTGTCCTTTCTATATGATAAGCGTCTCAATAACTGGAAATCTTTATGAGTCATACGTGATTTTTTCGTGCTCTGCACTCCCAAAATCACGCAAACATTCGAAATTCGCTCATTTTTTTACAAAAAATGGCTGCTTTCTCATGTTTTAGCGGTCCTCATAGACACAAATACGTATGCAAGCATCCGTTTTGTGTCCATTTGTCCCTTGACTCATCATATCACATCTGCCGGAAATCCTGCAATCAAAAATGCGGGAGAAAATCCGACACTTGACAGAAAAGCTTCCTCTATACTATAGTGTACAAAGAGTCTTTTCAGGTGAAACAGAGAAAAAGTTAAGATAAATGCCCCGGATGGAAATGTTTTCCGGAAGAGCAGAAAAGTAAGAGAGGAAACGTATGGATTTTTCGAAACTGGCAAAAAGCCTGAATCCCTACACGATCAAAAAGGGATTTTCTTATTTGAAGCAGTATGGTTTTCAGGAATTTAAAGTGCGATTATCAGAGCGATTTGAAAAAGAAGAAGTTGATTATAATGAGTGGTGTAAGAATGATATTCTGACGGATGAGGAGCGAAAAGCACAGAGAGAACGGATCTGGGAGTATCCGCCGCTGATCAGTGTTGTGGTTCCGATTTACAAAACACCGGAAGTTTTCCTGCGGCAGATGATCGAATCGGTGACGGCACAGACCTATCCGCACTGGCAGCTGTGCATTGCAGACGGAAGTGGAGATACCGCAGAGACAAAACGGATCGTTGACAGTTATCTTTCTGATAAACGTATCAAATATAAGATCCTTGCGGAAAATCTGGGCATCGCAGACAACACGAATGCAGCGATGGAACTGGCGGACGGCGATTATATTGCTCTGTTTGACCATGATGATCTGCTTTCTGAAAATGCCCTCTATGAAGTGGCGGATCGGATCTGCAAAACAGGAGCGGAGATTGTTTACACAGATGAGGACAAGGTGACAAGTGATCTTTCCGAGCGTTATCAGCCAAATTTCAAGCCGGATTTCAATCTGGATCTGCTGCGGTCAAACAATTATATCTGCCATCTGCTGGTTGTGAAAAAGACACTGGTGCAGGAAGTGGGCGGCCAGAAAAAAGAATTTGACGGAGCACAGGATCACGAGTTTCTGTTCCGTTGTGTTGAAAAAGCAAAAGGGATCGAGCATATTCCGAAGGTGCTGTACCACTGGCGGGTGCACAAGGCTTCCACAGCGGACAATCCGCTCAGCAAAAAGTATGCCTACGATGCCGGAAAACGGGCAGTGACAGAGCACATCCGCCGCTGCGGGGAAGAGGCAGAAGTGACTGATACGCTGTTCCCTGGATTTTACCGGGCGAAATATCGGGTGACGGGCGAACCGCTCGTCTCGATCATCATTCCGAACAAGGATGAAAAAGAGACACTCAAAAAGTGTCTGGATTCCATCAAAGAGAAATCAACCTATCGTAATTATGAGATCATTATTGTGGAGAATAACAGCACCGGGCAGGAGATTTTTGATTATTACAAAGAGATTGACGGCAGGGACGGCATCCGGGTCGTTTACTGGAAGTCGGGCTTTAATTATTCTGCCCTGAACAATTTCGGGTTTACATTTGCAAAAGGCGATTATATTCTCTGCCTGAATAACGATGTGACGGTGATCACACCGGACTGGCTGGAGCGGATGATCGGACAGTGTCAGCGAAAAGAGGTCGGCATTGTGGGAGTGAAACTGTATTATCCGGATGATACGATCCAGCATGCGGGCGTGATCATCGGTATTGGCGGCGTTGCCGGGGCGATGTTTGTCGGTATGGCAAGAGAACGCAGCGGTTATCTTAGAAAAGCAATCCTTCAGCAGGATTTAAGTGCCGTGACGGCTGCCTGCATGATGGTGGACCGCAAAGCATGGGAGGGGGCAGGCGGATTCAACGAAGACCTTGCCGTTGCATTCAATGACATTGATTTCTGCCTGAAGGTAAGAAGAGAAGGCTATCTTGTAGTTTATGAGCCGAATGTCGAACTGTATCACTATGAATCCAAGAGCCGCGGCTACGAAGACACACCGGAAAAACAGAAACGTTTCTTAAGTGAAATTAACTATATGAAAGCACACTGGAGTGAGATCCTTACGAAGGGCGATCCTTATTACAACGAGAATTTCTCACTCAACACCTGCAATTATACACTGAGAAAGCGTTAGGAAGGAATGCATATGGCAGAAGTTACGGTAGTGATACCGAATTATAATGGAATCGGATATTTAAAGGACTGTCTGGATACATTAAGAGAGCAGACCTGTAAAAATTATGAGACAGTCCTTGTGGATAATGGTTCGACGGACGGAAGCCTTGCGTTTGTAAAAGAACATTATCCGTGGGTAAAGATCCTGGCACTTGACCGGAATTATGGTTTTTGCCATGCGGTCAATGCGGGAATCCGGGCAGCAGAGTCTTCTTATGTATTTCTTCTGAACAACGACACAAAGCTGCATGAAGACTGCATTGAGGAGCTGTTGATCATGATGCGGCAGCATCCGCACTGCTTTTCCTGCTCGGCAAGAATGATCAAAATGCACGAGCCGGACAAACTGGATGATGCCGGGGATTATTACTGTGCCCTTGGATGGGCATATGCACTTGGAAAAGACAGGCCGTGGAAAGATTATCTCAAGCCGAGAAAAGTGTTTGCAGCCTGTGGCGGAGCTTCCATGTACCGTAGAAGCGTATTTGAGAAGATCGGACGGTTTGATGAGGCACATTTTGCCTATCTTGAGGATATTGATGTCGGCTACCGTGCCCAGATCTATGGCTATGAGAACTGGTACTGTCCGCGGGCAGTCGTATGGCATGTCGGAAGCGGGACGAGCGGATCAAGATACAATGAGTTTAAAGTACGCCATTCTTCGAGAAACAATGTTTATATGATCTATAAGAATATGCCGTTTCTGCAGATCATACTGAATCTGCCGCTTCTGATTCCCGGGTTTGTGGTCAAGTGGCTGTTCTTTGTCCGGAAAGGCTTTGGGAAAGAATATGCAAACGGTATTTTTAACGGCATTGCCATGTCAGACAAAGAGAAAAAAGTTCCGTTTCAGAAGCGGCATCTGTGGAATTATGTGAGAATTCAGGTGCAGCTCTGGGTGAATGTCGTTCGAAGATTTGTGATGTAATAAAGATAAAAAATAGAAATACAAAACGTAAATTATTTGTAAAACGCTGCCAAAACGGGCAAAAAAGAATTGCCCTTTTTCGGCGTATGCGTTATGATAAGGCAAGCAAACAGGGAGAGGATAACCATGATCAAAGACAATCAAACGCTTCTGAACCGCATCCATGTGGTGGTAGACGCACTGGTGATCGCATGTACCTATATCGCAGCCTGGTTTATTCAGTTTGAGTTTTTCGCACCGGATGTTGCCGGAAAACTTCCGCTTGAGACGTATATGTCAGCCCTGGTCATTCTGATACCGGGGCTGCTGTTGCTCTATCATGCATTCAGCCTGTACACGCCAAAACGGGTGCAGGGACGAAGACTTGAGTTTGGCAACATCGTAAAGGCAAACACCATAGCACTGCTGCTGTTTTTTACGATTGCATATATGCAGCATGAAATCGACTTTTCCAGAAAGATGCTCTGCATTTTCTATGCACTGAACATCGTTGTGGAAACGCTGGTGCGGAATCTGATCCGCATGGTGCTGATGAGCCTTCGCAGACGCGGGCTGAACCAGAAACAAATCCTGCTTGTCGGCTACAGCCGGGCGGCAGAGCAGTATATCGACCGTATCATTGCGAATCCGCAGTGGGGTTACTGTGTCCGGGGCATCTTAGATGACAATGTGGCACGCGGGACGATGTACAAAGGCATCAAAGTGATCGGAAGGATCGAGAATCTGGTCGTGATCCTGCCGGAAAACTGTCTGGATGAGATTGCGATCACGCTGGGACTTGGGGAATACGAGAAACTGCAGCACATCGTTGCACTGTGCGAAAAGTCCGGAGTGCACACCAAATTTATCCCGGACTACAACAACATCATTCCGACCAGACCTTACACCGAGGATTTGCTCGGACTTCCGGTGATCAACATCCGTCATGTGCCGCTGACCAATACTTTCAACAGCATGGTCAAACGCAGCATCGATATTTTCGGGGCACTGGTGGCCATTATCCTGTTTTCACCGATCATGCTGATTTCGGCAATCCTGGTGAAAACAACTTCGAAAGGACCGCTGATCTTCAGGCAGGAACGTGTCGGACTGCACAACAAGCCGTTCTATATGTATAAATTCCGCTCGATGGCGGTGCAGGAGATAAAGGATGAAAAGGCAGCCTGGACGACAAAGAACGATCCGAGAGTGACAGGCATCGGCAAGATCATGCGAAAGACGAGTATTGATGAACTGCCGCAGCTGTTCAACGTCCTGAAAGGAGATATGAGCCTAGTCGGTCCGAGACCGGAGCGGCCTCAGTTTGTGGAGAAGTTCCGGGAGGAGATCCCACGTTATATGGTAAAACATCAGGTGCGTCCGGGGATGACCGGATGGGCACAGATAAACGGATACCGGGGAGATACATCCATCAAACGCAGGATCGAGTTTGACCTGTACTATATAGAGAACTGGACCGTGTGACTGGATATCAAGATTTTGATTCTTACAATTTTTAAAGGCTTTATCAACAAGAATGCATACTAGAAGGGGGATTTGAGATGGCAAGAAAAAGCAAAAGAGAGTCAGATGACCGCAGGTTTGATGACAGAGAGTACCGCCGGGATCCATATTACCGGGACGATTACCGCCGTCAGAGCAGGGGAAACTACCGCGGCGAAGAGAACAGAGGCTATCAGCAGGAAGAATACCGCCGGGATTACGGCAGACAGTATGACCGACGTTACGAGCAGGGATACCGTCAGGACGGATACGGAAGAGACGGCGGCTACCGTCAGGGTTATCCGGGCGGCGGCTATGACGACCGATACTATGAACAGGATGACAGAAGAAAACGTGCAGCAAAGAAAAAGAAGAGAAAACGGATCACGTTTATCATTGAAATCCTGATCCTTGTACTTCTGGCAGCCGGACTGTTTGTTGCTGCAAAGGTCGGCAAGATCAAACGTGCCGATGTATCAAAAGGTGACATTGTGATCAATGACAACGTCAATCTGAAAGGCTATACAAACATTGCACTGTTCGGTGTGGACTCCAGAGAGGGAAGCCTTGACAAAGAGGCTCACAGTGATACCATTCTGATCGCAAGCATCAACAACAAGACAAAAGATGTCAAACTGGTGTCTGTTTACCGCGATACTTACCTGGACAATACAAACGGAGAGTACCGCAAGGCGACCGAATGTTATTATTTCGGCGGACCTTCCCGTGCGATCAGCATGCTGAACAAAAACCTGGATCTAGATATCACGGATTTTGTTACCGTAGATTTCACAGCAGTTGCCGATGTGGTCGATGCACTTGGCGGTATTGACATCGATGTGCAGGAGGACGAAATTGTACATCTGAACAATTATCAGGTAGAGGGTTCCCAGGTGACCGGAAAAGAGATCGTTCCGGTCGAATATGCAGGACTTCAGACCTTAAACGGACTTCAGGCACTGTCTTACTGCCGTATCCGTTACACGGAAGGAAGCGATTTCAAACGTACCGAAAGACAGCGTACCGTTCTTCAGAAGATCCTGGAGAAGGCAAAAAGTGCCGATCTTCTGACACTGAACAATCTGATCGACAACGTGGCCGGCAATATGATGACAAGCCTTGGCAACACGGAACTGCTCTCCCTGGCAAAAGATGTTTCTTCTTATAACCTGACAGACCAGACGGGATTTCCGTTTAATTTAACGGCAGCAAATCTTCAGGCAGGAGACTGCGTGGTGGCAGTCGATCTGGCAGACAATGTACGTCAGCTTCACCAGTGGCTATTCGATGACAGCAGTTATGAGCCGTCCGATTCCGTGCAGGAGATCAGCTGGCAGATCATCAACGATACAGGAATACAGTAAACAAGAAAGTAGGGAGAATGTGAAAAAAACGGTAGATGTTGTGATTCCGAGCTATAAACCGGATCATAAATTTGACCGGCTGATGCATATGCTTCAGAAACAGACTTATCCGATCGGGACGATCCTGATCGTAAATACGGAAGAAAAGTTCTTTCCGGAAAAAGGATATGAAACGTGGCAGAATGTACAGATCCGGCATATAGAGACAGAAGATTTTGACCACGGCGGTACCAGAGATGGTGCCGCCTCCCTGCTTGACGGGGATCTGATCTTATTTATGACGCAGGATGCCGTCCCGGCAGATGTTTATCTGGTGGAAAAACTGGTATCCGCTTTTGAAAAGGAAAAGGTGGCGGCAGCCTATGCAAGACAGCTGCCGGACAAAGACTGCGATATCATCGAGCGTTATACGAGAAGTTTTAATTATCCGAAAGAGAGCAGCGTAAAAACAAAAGCAGACTTAGACCGTCTGGGGATCAAAACGTTTTTCTGTTCGAATGTCTGTGCGATGTACCGCAGAAGCATTTACGAAAAGCTGGGAGGTTTCGTAAAGCACACCATTTTCAATGAAGATATGATATTTGCGGGAAAACTGATCCAGGAAGGTTATGCCATTGCCTATGTTGCAGAAGCAAGAGTGGTTCATTCCCACAACTATACAAATTGCCAGCAGCTGCACCGGAACTTTGATTTGGCAGTGTCCCAGGCGGATCACCCGGAGATTTTTGCCATGGCAAAATCAGAAAGTGAAGGGATTCGCATGGTGAAGGCGACCGCAGCGTATCTGATCTCACAGAGAAAGCCGTATCTCATTCCGATTCTGGGGATGCGAAGTGCAAGCAAACTGCTCGGTTATAGGCTTGGCAGGTCCTATCAGAAACTGCCGGAAAACATAGTTTTACACCTTACAGGAAATAAGAGTTATTGGGAGAAGAAAAAGAAACTTCAGTCAAGATGTAAAAATTAAGCGATTTTGTCACACTTTGAACACAAACGACTGCTATACTTTCATACCATACAGAAAAAATGTGGCCTGATAGAAAAGTCAGACGCAAAATAGCGATAAGAGGAGGATTTGGTCATGTATGATGAATTTGATAATAAAGAAAATGAAGACCGCTACGATCCAAAGCAGCCATCCGCAGAGGATGAAGTGAAAACCGGGCAGATGTACGGGGAAGAAGATCAGCTGTCAGAAACCGAAGAGGTACAGGCATCGACAGCGGAAGAAACCGAAGCATCCGCAGAATCCGGGGAGCAGTCATCTGTTTACCATTACAGCTACGAAAGAGGCGAACAGGCAGAGCCGACAGGCAGCACACAGAACGCACAGCAGTATGGTTCATCAGAGCATCATGCAGAAGAGCATATTAACGAAGAAAAGAAAGGATACCGTCAGTACTATCAGAATGGAGAGTATCACCAGAGAGAAGACGGATGGCATGACGGCGTTTACCAAAATCATCCGCAGCAGAAACATTCGCTGGAAAGCGGCGGGAAAAAGCCGTTTGGCACAGGCAAGAAGATCGCAGTTGCTTTCGGATGTGCAGTCGTATTCGGTCTGGTGCTTGGTGTGACGTTCGGAACGATCGATTCCAAAAAATCCGTGAGCAGTCTTGTGGCAGAAAGCGAGACTATCTCATCCGGTGAGACTGAGCAGAGAGCAGAGCTGCAGACACAGGCAGCCGGTGATGCAGATAACAGCCAGAGTGTCACACAGAGCGTCTCAGCAGCCGGCGATGTTTCTGAGATCGCAGAGAATGCGATGCCATCCATCGTAGCGATCACAAACAAAGGCGTAGAAGAAGTACAGAGCATGTTTTTTGGAACAACACAGTATCAGGAAACAGAAAGTGCCGGTTCCGGTGTGATCATTGCCAAGACAGATAAAGAGCTTCTGATCGCTACCAACAACCATGTGGTGGACGGAGCAGAAGAACTGAGCGTCTGCTTTACCGTGGATACGGAAAACACCGATGATGCCGTCGTAAAAGCACAGGTAAAAGGTACGGATTCGGACCATGACCTGGCCGTTGTGGCAGTCAGCCTTTCTGATATTTCCGAAGATGTAAAGAGCAAACTGAAAGTTGCTGTTATGGGTGACTCCGATAAACTGAAAATCGGCAATCAGGTGATCGCGATCGGTAATGCACTCGGATACGGACAGTCTCTGACGGTAGGTTACATCAGTGCCCTGAACCGGGAAGTGACGATCGATAATGTCAGCAACAATATGATCCAGACGGATGCAGCGATCAACTTTGGTAACAGCGGCGGTGCACTGCTCGATGCGAACGGCAATCTGATCGGTATCAATTCCGCAAAGGCAGCAGATACCGGCGTGGAGGGTATGGGATATGCGATCCCGATCAATACAGCTTCTCCGATCCTGGATGAGCTGATGAACCGTACGACCAGAGCAAAAGTAACGGACAGCGAAGAACTTGGTTTCCTCGGTGTTGATGCAAGAGATGTATCCGAAGAAGCACGTCAGATCTACAATCTGCCGGCAGGTGCATTTGTATACAGCGTAGTAGAAGGTTCTCCGGCAGAAAAAGCAGGCATCAAGAAAGGTGACATCATCACAAAACTGGATGGCATCACGATTTCTTCCAGAAATGAACTGTTTTCACGCATGGAGTATTACAAAGCAGGTGAGACGATCGATGTGGTTGTCAAGACAGCACAGGGCGGAGAATATGTAGAGAATACCTTCTCTGTCACACTGGCAAAGAAGAGTGAGTACACTTCTTCCTCAGACGGTAGCTCAGATTCTTTAGGTTCACAGAGTCAGGATCAGGGAAACAGCCAGGATAACAGTCAGGGACAGGATAATGGACAGAGCCAGCCGCGTCAGTATTATGAATATGACGGCAATGGAAGCGATGGATACAGCGGAAACGGAGGAAACAGCGGAAGCAACAGCTACGATTCCCTTGAAGATTTCTTCCGTCAGTTCCAGCAGTAATCTTAAGCCGACAGAAAATATGTAAAAAGAAAAGGAGCTCACATTTAAGTGAACTCCTTTTCCTGTGTCCGTCAGGCTTTCCCAGAAGAAAAGCTGACGCATACACAAGTGTACCACACAACTATAGTAATTTGTAATATTCATACGTACTCTTGCACTCCCCTCTGAATGGCTATTTTACAGTATCATTCAGAATAGCGATAATTGCGTCAGCATCTTCTTTTGTGATATTATCGCTCTTTGCATAAGCTGTTACAAATTTTACAAGAGAATTGTCATAAGCATCTTCCAGAATCTCCTTTGCATGGAACTCACGGTAAGCATCGCGGGAAATTGCCGGGATGTAAGTAGTTCTGCGACGGGAGCCTTCTGTTCTCAGGAAACCCTGCTCCATCAGGATCGTCAGGTAAGTGTAAAGAGTCTGGCGTTTCCAGTCTCTTCCTTTCACTTCTGTGAAATGTTTGTAAATTTCACGGAAAGAAGTACCTTCTGGGAAATCCCACAGATAATCCATGATCAGCTTGGTTGTAGCAGTAAGATTGTAAGTAGAAATAGAAATCACCTCCTAAAATTTTATATCCCTATACTACTATTCTGATAAGGGAAATGCAAGTATAATTTACAATTTTTGTGAAAAATTTTTGAAATTGTGTACAAAAAAGAAGCATTGTTATAGGATTTATGGTATATGGAGATCGGGGGGCAAAATGTAAAATAAAAATGGAAGAAGGAGCGATCCGCAGGCTGGTCTGGAACGCAATCGCTGATATGCACTGGAAAAAAGCGAAGGGACATGGTATAGTATACATCGGACGTGAGATGCCCCGCTTCTGCAGGCGGTGAGCAGCAGGTTTTCTTGAACAGGCTGTCATGAAAAAACTGCAGAGATTGGAGTTTTGTTTTATGAGTAATTTGATGTTTTGCCTGAATGCAACGATGCCGATCTTCCTGACGATGATGCTCGGATATGCATTTCGAAAGTGGCATATCATGGACGGATCGTTTGTCGATAAGATGAACAGCTTTGTATTTAAGGTGGCACTTCCGGTGCTGGTATTCCAGGATCTGGCGACCGTTGATTTTTTTGAAGCCTGGGACTGGAAATTTGTAGTGTTTTGTTTCCTTGCTACGTTAATCAGTATTACAGCGGTAACATTACTGTCCTTTCTTTTGAAAGATAAGAGCCTGCAGGGTGAGTTTATCCAGGCATCTTACCGGAGCAGTGCGGCGATCTTCGGAATTGCCTTTATCCAGAACATTTACGGTGAGGCAGGCATGGGACCTTTGATGATCGTGGCAAGTGTGCCGCTTTATAACATTATGGCGGTTGTAGTACTGACCGTAATGCGGCCGGAACGCGGCAGGGTAAACGGAGCACTGATACGCAAAACGTTACACGGGATCATCACCAATCCGATCATTGTCGGGATCCTGACGGGCGTTGTGTGGTCTGTTTTAAAACTTCCGATGCCGGTGATCCTTGAAAAAACAGTAAAAAATGTAGCAGTGCTTGCAACACCGCTCGGACTGATGGCGATGGGGGCATCGATCGAGTTCAAAGGAGCTTTCGAAAATATGCGGCCGGTGATCCTGGCCGTTCTCTTAAAGTTGGTGATCCTGGCGGGCGTATTTCTGCCGATCGCAGTGACACTTGGTTTTCGGACGGAAAAGCTGATTGCGATCCTTGTGATGCTCGGCTCGGCGACAACGGTCAGTTCCTATGTTATGGCAAGAAATATGGGGCATAAAGGCGTGCTCACTTCCAGTGTTGTCATGCTGACGACGCTGCTCAGTGCATTTACACTGACCGGATGGCTCTATCTTCTGAAAGTACAGGGACTGGTATAATTGTTTTTCCATTTTCTTTCGAAAAAGTTTACTTGTTTCTTGCGAACATATGAGCTATAATGATGAACAGTAAAATTACTGGAGGTTTATGACAATGCCAGATGAAAAAAACATTGATGTTGATGTAGTAGACGAAGAAAAGAAAGAAGATTTTGAAGATATTTGCTTTCTGTGCCGCAGACCGGAGAGCAAAGTAGGAAAGATGGTACATTTGCCGAACGATATCCATATCTGTCAGAATTGTATGCAGAAGGTTTTTGATTCCATGGGAAAAGGCGGTATGAATTTCCAGGATATGTCAAATATGCCGAATATCAGCATGATCAATCTGTCGGATCTGCAGGATCACATTCCACAGAAACAGAAGATTCGCAAAAAGAAGAGCAAAGAAGAGGCAAAACCGGCATTTGATCTGAAATCTGTCCCGGCACCGCATAAGATCAAGGCAAAACTTGATGAGTATGTGATCGGTCAGGACTATGCAAAGAAAGTGGTTTCTGTTGCCGTTTACAATCACTATAAACGTGTGGCGACCGGCACGATGGATGATATTGAGATTGAAAAGTCCAATATGCTGATGATCGGACCGACCGGAAGCGGTAAAACCTATCTGGTCAAGACCCTTGCAAAACTTCTGGATGTGCCGCTGGCGATCGCCGATGCGACTTCGCTCACAGAGGCAGGTTACATAGGAGACGATATCGAGAGCGTTGTCAGCAAGCTGCTTGCAGCTGCAGACAACGATGTGGAAAAAGCAGAACAGGGCATTATTTTTATAGATGAGATCGACAAGATCGCAAAGAAAAAGAACACCAATCAGAGAGACGTCAGCGGAGAGTCTGTCCAGCAGGGTATGTTAAAGCTTTTAGAAGGTGCCAATGTGGAAGTACCGGTCGGAGCCAACAGCAAAAATGCGATGGTGCCGCTGGCCACAGTAAATACCAGAAATATTCTTTTTATCTGCGGCGGAGCTTTCCCGGGACTGGAGGATATTATCAAGGAGCGTCTGAACAAACAGGCATCCATCGGATTTCGTGCAGATTTAAAGGACAAGTATGACAACGATCCGGATATCCTCGAAAAAGTGACACTGGAAGATATCCGCAATTTCGGCATGATTCCGGAATTTATCGGAAGACTGCCGATCGTCTTTACACTGAGGGGACTGACAAAAGAGATGCTGGTCAAGATCTTAAAAGAGCCGAAAAATGCCATCCTCAAGCAGTATCAGAAACTGCTGGCACTTGATGAAGTGCAGCTTGTTTTTGAGGATGGAGCACTGGAGGCGATCGCAGAGAAAGCTCTGGAGAAAAAAACCGGAGCGAGGGCACTGCGAGCGATCATCGAAGATTTCATGCTGGATATCATGTATGAGATCCCGAAAGATGACAGCATCGGCAAAGTTACGATCACAAGAGATTATATTGAACATAAAGGCGGACCTCTGATTGAGATGAGAGGTGTGCCGGCACTGGAGGAATAGTATGAAGTGGATGCTATTGCCGGCAGGCATTTTTACGGCGGATTATATTATGAAGAAGAGAGCGGAAAGCTGGAATGAGGAGGAGGCGCCAGAAAAAATGCTCGGAGGGCATATCATCCTTCAGAAGCTGCATAACCGGGGAGCTGCACTGAGCTTCATGGAGAAAACTCCAAAATTGCTCACAGGTGTTACAACAGTTGTTACAGCAGGAATGACGGCGTTTTACGTTTATCTTATAAAGAAACCAAAACAGTTGTTTTTGAAGACAGGTGTTGGGATGATCCTTGGAGGAGCATGGAGTAACGTTTGGGATCGTATCACACGAAAATATGTGGTTGACTATTTCAGCTTCCACACAAAGTGCAGAAAACTGGAACGTGTAGTGTTTAATCTGGCAGATATGTTTATCTTTTTGGGAGGATTTCTTGTGATTTTCTGGAATATGCTCCGGAAAAGTTGACAGAAGATGTCAAAAATGGTATCTTATTAAATGCAGCAAAATGAGTTGCCAGAAGGCAAGAGCATTAGGAGAAATTGTAGTATGGATGAATTACAGCAGGAACAGTTTACAAAAGCATTGCTTGGACTTGTAGATTTAGCAAAGACAAAGAAAAATGTCTTACAGTACGGTGAGATTAATGATGCCTTTAAAGGACTGGAACTTACCGAAGATAAGATGGATCTGGTACTGGAGTATCTGGAAAAGCAGAAGATTGATATTGTAAATGCCGAAGTTGGCGTGGACAATGCAGAAGATCTGATCCTCGACAATGATGATATCATTCTGGATGACGAGGACGAGGTTGAGATCATCGATGATGTGGATGTGCTGGAAGGTGTCAGCACAGAAGATCCGGTGCGTATGTATCTGAAAGAGATCGGAAACGTGCCGCTGCTGACCACCGAGCAGGAGGTAGAGCTTGCAAAGCGTGTGGAAGCAGGAGATGAAGAAGCAAAGAAACAGCTGACGGAAGCCAATCTTCGTCTGGTAGTCAGCATTGCCAAAAAATATGTCGGTCGTGGAATGCCGTTTCTGGATCTGATCCAGGAAGGAAATATGGGACTGATGAAAGCCGTTGACAAGTTTGACTATACCAAAGGTTATAAGTTCAGTACCTATGCGACATGGTGGATCCGTCAGGCGATCACCAGAGGTATCGCAGATACCGGAAGAACGATCCGTGTGCCGGTACATATGGTAGAGACCATCAACAAGACACTTCGTATGACCAGAACGCTGCTTCAGGAGCTTGGCCGTGAACCGACCCCGGAAGAAGTTGCAGAGAGACTGAATGTCTCCGTGTCACGTGTAAGAGAAGTTCTCAAGATCTCCAGAGATCCGGTATCACTGGATACTCCGATCGGAGAAGAGGATGACAGTCATCTGGGAGACTTTATCGAGGATGATTCCGCACTTTCACCGGCAGATTCCGCAGCATTTTCCATGCTCAGAGCAGAGCTTGCAACAGCACTGGAGTCTCTGACAGACAGAGAGCGTCAGGTTGTTAAACTGAGATTTGGTCTGGAAGACGGAAGAGCAAGAACACTCGAAGAAGTCGGAAAAGAGTTCAACGTAACACGTGGGCGTATCCGTCAGATCGAGGCGAAGGCTTTGCGGAAACTGCGTCACCCGTCCAGAAGTAAGCGATTAAAAGATTTTCTGATCTGAGAGCTGAAGTCCGGCAAACCGCAGACAGGAAATAAAAGAGGGCACAGGATTTTACTCCTGTGCCTTTTTCAGTTAACCATCAATACGTTTTTTGAAAGCAGGCAGCTGCTCACGGCGAAGCGGCAGGGCAGTACTGGTCGGATTTAACAAAAAACCTTTTGCATCTTTCACCAGGAACTTCTCCAGATCATCAAATTTCACGACAACCGGACGAAGTCTTTTCTTCGGATCAAACCTCTGAAGCTCGTATCCGTCTGTGAAGATAGCCTGATACATCTCGCCGTTCTGATTGTTGACATACGGAACACGGATGTTATTTTTTTTCTTTGGCTGTTCTTCTTCTGCTTCTGATTCTTTGGATTCTTCGATGTTTCCGTCTTCCGTGTTGCCGTCAGGATTTTCTGCTTTACTGTCAGCATCTTTTTCGCTTTCGTCTACAATAATACCGCTTAAGAAACGGCCGCGTACCAGATTGGCAACCAGTTCTTCGTCCATTGCCCGCAGATCAGCTTTTTCTTTTTCTTCCTCGCTGACCGGACGACGCATCTCCTGCAGGAAATACAGGGAAGTGAGCATCAGCTCCGGATTGATGACAGGACGCTGTTTTTCCGGAAGTTCGTCCGGATTATGTCTTCTGTGAACGATCGCTTCAAGAGCGAGAGAGGTTTCCGTATCATTGTCATGCAGTACCACGCCGTTGACACCGAGAGCGTAGAGTGTACCATAGAAATGAAGGAACTGCTCTGCTGCTACTCTTACGGATACCACCGGGATTTTTTCCTGCTCATTTTTTGCAACAACATAAGCATGTGCTGCCTCAGCGTCTGAGAAGATATGTATCTGGTCATCGAAAGATTCTTCGTTACAGGTTACATAAGGATGCTTGGTGGACTGGGAGAAAATAACGAACATCTCTGGAAGTCCCTGAAGTTTTTTGATGATAAAGCTGTTATCTATTGCCATTTGTGTACACCTCATATTCTTTCTGTTATAGTGATTTTGGGATGTGAAAGATGCCGGTATTTATGCAACTTTCACAATTATTGAGACCCTACTGACAGTCATTGTACCATATTTCCCAATAAAAGAAAATATAAAAATTTATGATATTTCGTTGAAAAACATAAAGAAATCCGCCATTGACTTTCGAAAAAGAAAAGAATATGATGAAAGCTAATGAAATAAGGAAGGATTTGTAAAAATGAAAAAAGGAAATCTGAGAAGTTCCGCATTGCTTTTACTGACGGCATGCATCTGGGGCGTGGCGTTTGTTGCCCAGAGCGTGGGGATGGAGTATGTCGGACCGTTTACGTTCAACTTTGTGAGAAGTATTCTGGGAGGGCTGGTTCTGATCCCGTGTATTTTCTTCCTGAACCGGGGGAAAAAAACAGAAGCAGAAAAAATCAGTGCAGAAGAGAAAAGAGCACAGCGAAAAACACTGCTGACCGGCGGGATCTGCTGTGGTATCGCACTGTGCCTGGCAACGAATTTCCAGCAGATCGGCATCCAATATACAACGGTAGGAAAGGCTGGTTTTATCACAGCATGTTATATTGTGATCGTTCCGGTGATCGGACTTTTTATGAAGAAGAAATGCAGTCCGATGATCTGGCTGTCGGTGCTTCTGGCAGTTGTGGGTTTGTATCTGCTCTGCATAAACGAACAGTTTTCAATCGGATACGGAGATATTCTGGTATTTGTCTGTGCGATTCTGTTTTCGGTACATATCCTGATCGTGGATTATTTTTCGCCGAAGGTGGACGGTGTGAAGATGTCCTGCATCCAGTTTCTGGTGTGCGGTCTGTTATCCGGCATTGCGATGCTCTTTGCGGAACAGCCGCAGTTATCCGCAGTGCTTCTGGCGTGGAAACCGATCGCTTATGCCGGTATCATGTCCTGCGGTGTCGGTTATACCCTTCAGATCGTCGGTCAGAAAGGGATGGATCCGACCATTGCATCGCTGATCCTCAGCCTAGAGTCCTGTATTTCTGTGCTGGCTGGCTGGCTGCTGCTTGGCCAGACCTTAAGTATACGGGAAGGACTTGGCTGTGTTGCCATGTTTGCGGCGATCATTCTGGCTCAGCTTCCGGCGAAGGAGTCTTGAGTGCATTTTTGCGATACTCCCGCGGCGTGCATCCCATTTCGGATTTGAAAATTTTAGAAAAATAGCAGGGACTGGAAAAGCCTGTCAGCAGTGAAATATCAGTGATACTTTTGTTGGTGTTTTGCAGAAGCGGCAGGCTTTTCTGTATGCGGTAATGCAGCAGGTAGTCAAAAAGCGATTCGTTCATATGACTTTTGAAAAAGCGGCAGCATTCGCTTTTACAGATATTGATCTGAGCGGCAACCTGCTCGAGTAGGATTTTTTCCTGATAATGGTCGTGCAGATAGGAGAGCAGCACCAGCAGACGTTCCCGGTCACGCTGTACCGCAGGAAGCGTTTCGGTCTGTGGCTCAGTATTCTGATACAGGGTCAGCCAGATCCTGGAGAGCAGGATTTGGATCTGAAAATCCCAGCACGGAGCCTTGGAAGAAGAAATTTCCCAGATTTTTGTCAGGTTTGCAAGGATTTCTGCCTGCCATGCGACATCCGGGGAAAATTTGATGGAAGAAAAACGGTCGTCCAGTGTCAGCGGTGTGACATAGGCTGTCTGAATGCGGCTGGATTCGAAGCCATAAATGATACGTGGGTCAAAGGTCGTGGAAATATAAACACAGTCTTCCTTATTATACATGTGTCCGGTGTGCGGCATGTTGGCATTGCAGAAAAGTCCCTCGCCGGTGGTGAGATGATAAGTTTTGTCATTTACCTGATAATTGATGTCTCCGGATACGATCAAAGTCAGCTCAATCTCCGGATGCCAGTGCCAGAAAAAGGAACTTCGCTCATAAGAAAACAGGTTTTCATGGCTTACATTTACCGGAAAAGCAAACGTTCCGTGGTCTTTTAGTTCACGTTGTTTCTGATTGGTCTGGATTTGCATAGAATACCTCAATATAATTATAGTTTTTATTATGATACTTGTTGATTTTTTCTGTAAGTCTCATTATACTTATATTAGCGTGAACGTCAAGGACACAGAGCCGGACGTAACCGGGAATGTTTTTGAGCTGCGATTTTTACAGAAGAAGCAGTTCGTGACAGTATACATTTAATGATGCCAGGGTCAAAAGCCTGAAACCACGATGTGCTTGCACAAGAGTGGTTTTATGGCTTAATGACCCGCCCCGATATGAGCATAAAAGTGGAGCGTAAGCTTCACGATATGCGAATATTGGGTAGAATTGTGGGAGTACGAAGTACGGAACAATTCGTATGGCATCTTTTGACCCCAACATCCAAAATATTTTACTATAATTTCTGATGAAAAGCAATGTATTCCTTACACCATTTCATGGTTTTGGCAAAAAAGAAGCAGAACAGTGGACAAATAGGTTTTCTTGCCGTATAATTGTTTGGAATGGGTCAAGGGAGAAACAGGTGCAAAACAGATGTCTGTATACGCACCTGTGTTTCTGGGATTTGCAAAAGTGCCACCTATGGCTCACAGAATGATGTCAGCCGCATCATTCACTATATTTCAAAGACAGGAGAAAACAAAATGAATGTGCCAAATACGTTAACGGTTCTTCGCGTCATTATGATTCCGTTTTTTGTACTGTTTATGCTCGGCGATATCACAAGTGTGGATAAGTATATTGCACTCGGTATTTTTATTGCAGCGAGCCTGACCGATACTCTGGACGGTTATCTTGCAAGAAAGAACAATCAGGTCACAAATTTCGGAAAATTTATGGATTCTCTCGCAGATAAACTGCTGGTATGTGCTGCAATGATCTGCCTTATGGATTTGGATCGCCTTCCAAGCTGGATCGTGATCATTATCATCAGCCGCGAATTTATCATCAGCGGATTCCGTCTGATCGCTGCGGATAATGGCATTGTAATTGCCGCAAGCTGGTGGGGCAAAGCAAAAACAATCTCTCAAATGATCATGATCATTCTTCTGGTTGCAGACTTTGGCGGTGTTTTTGATATGATCGGTCAGGTGATGATCTATCTTGCACTGGTCCTTACCGTAGTATCACTTGTGGATTATATCGCCAAAAACAAACAGGTTCTGAAAATGCAGAATTAAAAATACGTTAGGAGGTTTACAACATGGTTGTAGAACTGGTATGTGTTGGAACAGAACTGCTGCTTGGAAACATTGTCAATACAAACGCTGCTTTTCTGGCCAGACAGTGTGCCATGCTTGGATTATCCATGTATCATCAGTCTGTGGTCGGAGATAATGAAGAGCGATTAAAAGAAACGATCCGGACGGCACTTGACCGTTCTGATATCGTGATCCTCTGCGGCGGACTTGGTCCGACACAGGACGATCTGACCAAAGAGACGGCTGCTGCTGTGATGGGGTTTCCACTGGTAGAAGATGCACACAGCAAAGAACGCATCGAAGAATATTTTAAAAACAGTCCGTTTAAAATTATCACAGACAACAACTGGAAACAGGCTCTGGTTCCGGAAGGATGCATCGTCATCGACAACCACAACGGAACCGCACCCGGCATTATCATGGAAAAAGATGGAAAGTCCATGATCCTGCTCCCAGGTCCGCCAAATGAGCTGATCCCGATGTTTCATCAGGATATTTTTCCTTATCTGAACAGACTGCAGCCGGAAACTATTTATTCCGTCATGGTGAAATTGTGCGGTGTGGGAGAGAGCTTGGTAGAGACAGAGATTCTCGATCTGATCGAGGCACAGGAAAATCCAACGATTGCCACTTACGCCAAAACAGGCGAAGTCCATCTGCGTGTGACTGCCAGAGCCTCGGATGAAAAAGAAGCCAGAAAGCTGTTAAAACCGATGCTCAAAGAATTGAAAAAACGCTTCGGCAGTCATATTTATGCGACGAATGAGGCAACGACACTGGAAGAGAGCATTGTGGCACTTTTAAAAGAGAAAAATCTGACACTTACGACAGCCGAATCCTGTACAGGTGGTATGCTCTCAGCAAGACTGACCAATGTTCCCGGTGTTTCAGAAGTGTTCAAGCAGGGATTTGTTGCCTATTCCAACCGTGCAAAGCGGAAATTGCTCGATGTAAAAAAGAACACGCTGAAAACATATGGGGCGGTCAGTGAAAAGACAGCCAAAGAAATGGCCAAAAATGGGGCATTTATCACTGGTTCCGATATCTGCGTTTCCATCACCGGACTTGCGGGTCCGGACGGAGGGACAGAAACGACGCCGGTCGGGCTTGTCTATATCGCATGTGCATATCAGAATGAACTTCGCATCAGGGAATTTCATTTCAAAGGAAACCGTCAGAAGATCCGTGAGCTTTCTACGGTCAATGCCCTGACCTTACTTCGCAGCTGTATCCTGGAAAAAGAAACCGCTGGAAAATAAAACAAAAGCTTCCATTTCGGAGAAATCCGTCTGGAAGCTTTTTTATGCTTCTGTTATTTGATCAGACGCATCATCATGCGGATTTTTTCAATCCTGGCTATTTCTTCTTTTGATTTTCCCTGTTTCATAACTTCTATGATCAGATTGGTTTCTTCCGGTGTAAAGGTCATACCGTTTTGCCTGGAACGTGCGGCGACAGCCATAAGAAACGGCATCAGTTCATTCTGACTTTTCGATGCCCCCTGGCCGCTCATAGAAAAGAGCATCTGTAGCTTTGCCGGATCAATGCCGGAAAGCCTGCTGTCATTCATCCATGAGGTTTTGTTCTGGTTCAGTGATCCATTCTGTAGATTTTCTGAACCCGGATTCTGATTGCTCATCGTTATTTTCCCCTCCCGAAAAATCCTGCATCGTTTCCAGTAACTTCATCATCTCCATCATGCTCTGAAACTGTTCCATCATTTCCCTCTGTCCTCTCCGGCAAAAAGGTGCAATGCTCTGAAACAGATCGGTTACGGAATGAGAAGGAAGTGCCATTGCCGTAAGATCAGCGGCAGGATGCGTATGGTAATAATTCCGGATATTCTGGATTTCCATCCATTTAACCAGAAAAGCAGCCCCTGCCTGTTTTTGGGACGGCAAATAGGGCAGCAATGCTTTCAGAATCAAAAGAGAATTTCCATTTGCAATCTTATCAATCGGTGTGAGCGGGTAAGATTCTTCCTGCTGTTCTTCCATCATCCTGTCACCTGCCAAAATTTCTCTCTCTGTAAGATATGCCAGAATCCTCGGAATATGAATCCTGTATAGCATCTTTGCCAGATCGTGCATCCTCTTATATACAGGCACGTGTGGATTTTGACCTTTTTCCTCCAGTATCATAAAATAGAATGTATCCAAAAAAGAAAGGCCAGGAGATGAGACAGAAAATTGTAAGAGAAGGAAATGCGTTCTATGAGATAGATGACGAATGTATGAGAAAAAAAGAAGAGCAAAAGAAGAAAAAAGAATTCCAGCCAAAAGACAGCACATCCTCCAAAAAAGAACATTAAAAAGCCCCCGCCAATAGGCGGGGGAATATCTTTAGCAGAGGGAGCATCCGCATCCGTTGCCGCAGCCGATTCCATTTCCACAGCCGCACAGGAGAAGCAGTACGATCAGGATACAGCAGTTGTCACCGCCAAGACCGTTTCCACAGCCGATTCCATTTCCATTGCCACAGCAGCAAAGCAGAAGGATGATCCAGAGAATGGAATTGCATCCATTATTGTTGTTTGTGTTTCCACATCCATTGTTTTCGCATCCGCATCCACAGTTTGTAGCTGCTACATCACTCATGTTTTCATTCCTCCGGAATTGATCTACACTTCATAATATGTTGTAAAACAAAAGTGGTTACAGAAGCACCTGAAAAATCTGATAGAGATTTAACGTACCATAGCCCCATTCACGGTTTGGATAAAGAAGATTGCTGCTTCTTGTAGCACCGCGGATCAAAAGGCTTTTGATCTCACGATTTGTAAAATAACGGGGCGGATCACTTTGCAGTCCCCAGTTGACAAAAAGTGCCGTCGCCCCGGCTGTCAGTGCCGCCGAGATACTGGTTCCACTCTCTCTGCCAAATCCCGGCTTTGCAAATTTCGAAGCAGACGAGCGTGCCCCGTATACCTCCACGCCAGGTGATGCGATATCCGGTTTGATGTTTCCGGTTCTTGTATAACCGCGGCTGGACTGGATGAACAATCCTCCGGTCGCATGGTTATAAGCAGCACAGGTGATGACTCCTTCTGCATTTGACGGGCAGACAATCGTTGTATCCGGATTGGAATTCAAAAAGCGGGTATTTTCCATGGCAAATCCCGAAATCGGAAGCCAGATATGGAAAATACCAGAAGAAATCTGCCTTGGATAGATCTGAAATCCCCAGATGCCGGGTGTTGGATTCTGCACTCTCAGAAAGACAAGCTGACCTCCGGATGCGATCTCCACCGGCTCATAGGAGACCTCGATCACCGTCTGTTCCAGCAGAAAGGAAATGCTGGTGACAGAGCCGGCTCTTGGTGGGATCGGCGGGATCGTCTCTCCAAGCGGTGAGATCATGCCGACTGCAAACAGATCCGGCGGCGAAGCCCAAAGTTCCATGGTAAATCCTCCCTCATTTTCCGGGACAAGTACCTCGACATTCTGATAATCGGAAGTATTTTCCATTTTTCCGTAAAAATGATGTCCCCTCCCGGCCTCATTCCCGGCGGCAGAAACGACATAGACAGTATTCATGCGGCTTATGGTATCAAGAGCCTCTGCAAGCGGCATATACCCGGAGTGGTCTCCCTGATTGGTTCCAAGCCCAAAACAGATCACAAGTGGTTTCTGGGCTTGCCTTGCACACTGAAGCAGATAGCGAAGTGCCAGCATGATGTCCGTTTCCTGATAGGCGACGGCTGACTCACGGATCAGGAAAAAATCCCGCAGATTCTCTTTGGCAGGTTTCAGTTTTACTGCCACAATTTCAGATTTGGGTGCCGCACCGGAAAAATCCTGCAAAGGAAGGGCTGTTCCGGCTGCTACACTGGCAAGAAAGCTCCCATGACCATTTTCATCCACACTTGGCACAGTTTCCAGCGGATCCTCCAGATTTAACGCAGCATTCAGATTTTCGTTTGTATACTCCGATCCGTAGAAAAATCCATCCGGAGCTGTTCCACTTTGGATTGTCTGATCCCACAGGCGATAAATCCTGCTTCTTCCGTCAGATGTACGAAATGCCGGATGCGTAAAATCAATTCCCGTATCCAGAAAACCAATCAGAACCCCTTCCCCCTGATAGCCAAGAAGCGGCTGTGTCTGCACTTTTAGGATTCCGGAACTTTCCAGTGCAGAAGTATCCATCAGGGTATAAAGTTTGGGAATATTGGAATATCCGATCACATTCAGAATATTATCCGGAAGAAACTGCCGGTTAATGTGAATGATACCGTATCCTGGAACAGCCGCCTGTGCCCCGAATCGGAAAAATGCCTCTTCAAAATCAGTATCGGAACCGGTAATGGGGACAATCAGATCAAAATAATCCTCCGACAGAATCTTTTCTGTAGTGGAAACAGGCATAAAGATTCCTCTTTCCATCGTCATTTTCATTATCTTATGAGTGAAAAGCAACATATAGTATAGTAATGAAAAAACGGTGGACACTTATGGATCAGGTCAGACGAAAAACCAATGCCACATCTGCATATCAAAGACATCTCACAGGAAAAGGCGTTACGGTAGCCTTTTTAGATACCGGTATCAGCATGCATCCGGATCTGCAGGGCAGGATCCTTGCTTTCCGTGATTTTCAGAACGGGAAAAAATATCCGTACGACGACAGTGGGCACGGCACACATGTGGCAGGGATCTGCTGCGGGAGCGGACAGCTTTCCAGAGGCCAGTATGCCGGAATGGCACCGGGAGCCGGGATTGTAAGTGCAAAGGTACTTGACTACCATGGGAACGGCATGCGGGAACAGGTGTTATCCAGCGTGTCCTGGATTTTGAAAAACAAAAATCGCTATCATATAAAAATTTTAAATGTTTCCGTCGGTGCGGTAAACAGACTGGAGGAAAAGAATGCCGTACTGGCAGAATGTATGGAACATGCCTGGGATGCCGGACTTGTGGTGGTGGTTGCTGCCGGTAATATGGGGCCACACGCCGGCAGTGTAACAGTTCCAGGAACCAACAAGAAAGTGATCACAGTCGGAGCCTTTGATGACTGCATTTTTCCGGGCGGCTGCTATTCCGGGAGAGGACCGACACAGGAATGTATCTGCAAACCGGAGATCACGGCTCCCGGATCAAACATCCGATCCTGCAGCAGCACCTGGTATCTGGACGGCAGAAAATACTGTATCAAAAGCGGTACCTCCATGGCAGCACCCGTTGTCTCCGGTGCGATCGCCCTGCTTCTGGAAAAAGAACCACATCTTACAAACGTGGAAGTGAAAATGCGTCTTAAAAATTGTGCCAGAAATCTGAATCTGCCGAAATATCAGCAGGGATGGGGCATGATTGATGTAAATTTACTCTTGACATAAATAGTATAATTGTATACAATTATGCAAAAAGGGCAAAACGCCGAATCTACAAATCAAGCCTGCAAATAAAAAGTCAAGGCTAAATTGAAGAACATTGAAAATTTTATACAGGTTGAAAATTAGGTATCAAAATAAGACCACCACACCAGTGCTGGCCTGAAAATATTAGTGGATAATTAAGA
>ENA-OQKN01000150-OQKN01000150.1-human-gut-metagenome-genome-assembly--contig:-NODE-150-length-89858-cov-42.504118_pt1 | contig 89858 bp, 78 predicted proteins | sample MGYA00242776_ERZ504794 | MGnify/ENA primary metagenome ERZ504794 (study PRJEB26092, sample SAMD00036434) | human gut metagenome | host: Homo sapiens | study: EMG produced TPA metagenomics assembly of... | reverse complement strand
GGCTTAAGGAAACACAAAAAATGAGACAAGATAAATGAATATTTTAAACTTATAGTAATTTTGTAACAAGTTATGGATGGAGCTCTTTTCAATTAGAATACAGCGCACTTTTCAATTAGTATCTACAATTATGGGGAAAAGGCAATTCTTTAGTTCCTGCTAAAGGATTTTTTCCGTATAAAGCACAGATTTTAAAAAATGGCAGTTTCTTCGCTAAAATTCATTGTTTTTCAAATGGCGAAAGTTTTGCAGTAGAATCATGCTGCAGCATAGAATCTGATTGGTTTGCAGTTTTTCACCATTCAGATATCAACTCCATTCCACTGCAGAAACTACTGGAACTGCTTCCCATCTAATAGTAACGAACTTAAAAGGAAACGTTATGGACACACTCATTGAAGCCATCCCAACATGGGCACTCTGCTATCTGTTCAACTCGGATGCAACCGGACTGACAGAGGAAGAAATCGCTCTGATTGACCAGTGGTACACAGAGAACAAGGTCATGGGTATCACTACCGCAACGGAACAAGAGGGAGAATGTTTCCCTTACTTCTCACACTATCCAGCTTTTGGTCTTCCTGCCGAAGTGGTGGACTGCCATGTTATGGCAGGCTAATTGCCGAGAGCATTAGAACAATCAACATCTTTTATGCTTAAACATTGGAACATATGAAAGGAACTGACCATTTCAAGGAACTCATCAAGAACTATCTTGATAACCGAGCCAAGGAAGATGAACTCTTCCGTGCCAAGTATGAAACCACTACACGCACCATTGACGATGTGGTAAACTATATCTTCCATGCCGTACAGAAATCCGGCTGCTGCGGTTTCAGCGACATGGAGGTGTATGCCATGGCAGTCCATGCGATAGATGAACCCGATTTGGAAATCGGAAAGCCGATGGACTGCAATGTGGTAGTGAATCATCACATCGAACTGACCGAGGAGGAGAAGGCAGAACAACGAGCCATTGCCCTTAAACGATACCAGGAGGAGGAAATGCGGAAACTGCAACAACGCAACAGCCGACCCAAGGCAGCCAAACCGCAACCCAAACCCATTCAAGAACTCTCACTCTTTCAAGGCATGGAACTATGAAGGCAAGAACGAAAATAGAAAAACAGGTGGCAGCTTCCAATGAGAAGCTGACCGCCATAAGCCCCAAAGTGCTCACATGGGCAGTGCGGAAAGTGGCAGGACATATCTGCTTCCGGACTTCCGCACACAAGTGTACGTGTGGCGAATGTGGCAGACACTTCGACCATAAGGGAAAAGGCAAGTCAGTCTGCTGCCCTCATTGTGGTACTCGCTTACAGATAAAGGACACACTCAAACGAACTCTAAAGGAAGCCTGCTATTTCTCTTCCCTTGAAGTAGTGGATAGCTTGCAGGTGCAACGGGTCTTCCGCTTGGAAACGACCTTCCGCAAAGGAATGCCTATGGAGGTAGATTACTGGGAAGCATGCCGTCTGTGGCTCAATGCCGAAGGCAAACTGGCAGTCACGGCAAGAGCAAGGACATTGAGCTATTATGTGGACTGCTTTGATTGGGCATCCGAAATCACCTTGAAACGACCGAACGAAGTCCACTGCCTCATTGCAGACACCTATGTCCATCCGCACTATCGGCTGCTGCCCGAACTGAAACGTAACGGCATGAACGGCAAGCTGCCCGACTGCCACCCGATGAAACTGATGAAAGCCGTACTGACCGACAGCCGGATGGAAACCATCCTCAAGTCAAAAGATTTACATGCCGTGTCTTATTTTGTACACCGCCCTTTGGAACTTGACCGATGCTGGCAGTCGTATAAGGTAGCCACCCGGCATCATTACTGCCCTTCGGACATGGGATTGTGGGCAGACACCATCCGTTTGCTGGAGCAGTGTGGCAAGGACATCTGCAACCCCAAGTATATCTGCCCGAAGAACCTCAGAGCCGAGCATGACTATTGGATGAACCGACACAACCAAATGGAGCAGAAACGCAGAAGCCAAGAGCAGATGCAGCGAGCCAAACGGAAGGAAGCCGAGTTCTACAAGGAGAAGTCACGCTACTTCGGTATCACCATCACCGACAAAGACCTGGTGATTTCGGTACTCGATAGTCTGGAAGCCTTCCAAGCCGAGGGAAATGCCCTGCATCATTGTGTCTTCCAATGCGAATACTATGCCAAGGCGGACAGCTTGATACTATCGGCTCATGACAAGGAGGGAAACCGCATTGAAACGATTGAGTTCTCACTGACCGAGGGGAAAGTGATACAGAGCCGTGGACTGTGCAATACGAACACTCCGCACCATGACCGGATTGTCCGGCTAGTCAATGCGCATGCCCATCAGATACTCGCAGCCAAACAGACAGCGTAAATTCCTTATATATGTTCCGCTCCGACTTCCGCCGTAAGGTGTGGGTCGGAGTTTAAAAGCATACTATACGAAATGTATTGACAAATTATTTCAAACTTAATCAAGGTGCTCTTTCTGCTTGCCAATTCTTAAATATAAGGAAGATTGTTCAGCAGGATAAAAACCTTCTTGATGTTTGTTTGATATTTGTTTGATGTTTATTTAATGGTTGATTAACAATGAAATAAAATCATCAGAAAAGTGATTTTTCCGCAGAATAAATGAGTAAACTTTCTGCATAATCAGTAAGTAATAAACTATTTTTGTAAGTAAAGAAACAAATGGAAAAGTAAACTTTTAATCTTGAAGATAATGAAAGGAAATAACTTGACAATCGCTATCGGCAATCAGAAAGGTGGAGTCGGGAAGACCACCTCGACAGCCTGTATAGGTGCAGCACTCGCCCTGCAAGGAAGACGAGTATTGTTGATAGACCTGGATGCACAGCAGAACCTTACGTTCACGCTGACGCAGAACGAAGACCCGGAAACGAGCATCTATGACACCCTGGTCAAAGACCAACCGCTGCCCATCGTTTCCATCCGAGAAAATCTTGACCTCGTTCCGGCATCACTGGACCTGGCAAGAGCTGAAATAGACATGGCTACCATGATGGCAAGAGAAGGCATCCTCAAATCCTACCTCGATGAACAAAAGAAGAAGTATGACTACATTCTGATGGACTGCTCGCCCTCACTCGGTATTGTGACGACCAATGCGCTGGTAGCAGCGGACAAACTCTATATACCACTCACCGCTGAAGCCTTGCCCTTGAAAGGCTTGACCATGCTGGACGATATAGTCCGGGAAGTGAAACGCAGGGTGAACCCGACATTGGAATTAGGCGGTGTTTTCTTCACCCGGTTCAATAACCGGAAGTTGAACAAGGAAGTGATTTCCATGGTGGAAAAGCGGTACGGAGAAAAGGTTTTCCAGACGAAAATCCGGGAGAATATCGCCATAGCCGAAATGCCGCTGTCCGGTCAAACCATCTTTGAATACGACCCGAAAAGCAATGGTGCAGCAGACTATCAGACACTGACCGATGAAATTATCAGTCGGGAGGAAAATAGGTAAACTATATTATTATATGACTAATCACAAAAGTTATTGGTAACATAGTAAGTAAATCAGCATGTAAACAAATAATAAAGTAAGCAATATGAGTAAGAAGAATTTATCCTTATGGATGGACGGCTTCATGGGTGAAGCTAATCCAACCGACCAGGCAAAAGAATTGCCTCAGGAACAGCAGGTTGAACAAACCGCAGAACAAGCGGAACAGCCAGAAGTTCAAGATGAAAAGAATGAAAGTCCGAAGGCAACATCTTCGAAAGTGATTCCAAAGCAGGAAGCAACAGAAATGGCTGCAACCGAGCAAATGAAGTCCAAGTTGGATGCCAAACGCAGGGAGAATGTGGGTCGCCCCAAGAAAGGAGAAACAGCCAAAAGTTCCAAGAAACCCCAGGAAATCCGCGCCACTTTCATCGTGGATCCGGATTTAGTCCGTAAGGTTAAGTACATTTCCCTCGTGGAAGGCATCCTCTTGAAGGACGTTATCTCCGAAGCGCTGAACAACTATGTGGATGCCTGGGAAGAAAACAATCGAAAAATCAAATTGCCCAAAAAAAAGTAAAAATCTTTCATCATTTGCCTTTTTCTGGCATAGTTCTATGTTTGAATAAATAAGACCATATGTTTTCAATTAATAAGGTTGATAACATATGGTCTTGATAATAAATTACATATTTTGTATTAGACTTTATAAATTATCTATAGGATTTGAATACTCTCTTTCGTGTTTGGTCCTTCCTATTGATAATCCAGCGATAACGTGAGCACCTGCTTGTTCTAATAGATTCTTTGTCATTTCCATTGACTTTCCAGATGTGATAACATCGTCTAAAAGAACAATGTATCGATCTCTAAAAAAACTTCCATCTATACTGATTTGAGCTTGAGTTGTACCTCCCAAATGTTTTGCTTCCCCCTCATGGAGTACAGATATATAATCGTATCCATTATCCATACCTGTTATTGAGCATAATTCATAAGAGAAATCTTTATATCTTCTTTCTGTTACAATTTTCTTAGAAGAAGGAATGCAAACTAAAGTCAGCTTTGAAGTGTTAGAACCAAAGTAATGACTCATGACCTTCTTAAATAAAGGAAGTACTTTATTCATAGCTCTTTCATGCCGACATCTTATTTCAGACTCCGATTGTGGTCGATTGGGGTTTGCCTTGAAATCCCATATCAAATTTCTAACTTCCCACTCATCTTCAGATGCATTCCAATCACAATTTGTGGGATAATAATAAAATAGAGAGAAACACTTTAGAGAACTTCGCGTCGGTTGGAACCAAGTAAAAACGCAAGATAGTAAATAAACGAGTTCTTCTTTTCGTCGTTCTTCCTCCATTTGCTTACGCCTTGCTTCTTCTTGAAGTTTCTCCTTATATATTATTTCATTGTCTAGGTCTTTTATTTTAATGCTATTATTAATGATTTCTTGAATTTGTGATATATCGCATACATCCAAATCAAAATCACTCCATAACGCAGCAAATCCTTTGCTGTAATTCGATTTAATAGACTTAGCCTTATTTCTTAATTCCTGCTGGTTGTTATAATCATTTACATAGTTTGAAAGGTCGCTAGTAGGTATGCAAATATCATAATAATCTGATATATAAACGATGGCTTTTCCATATTTCTTACTATTGTAAGATTTTATCGCATTTTCGTTTTGGCATTTTATACTTACAGCATCATCAAAAGCAACACCAATCTCATCAAACTGTTTTCTATATTCATAGAAATCTGCAATGGTAAAATTGGATGTAAAATTGCATTTATTCCCATATTGTTCTGAATTTAATATTGCTCGCTTTAATTCAGTTTCATTTTGGATATGAATTACGGATTTCAATAGATCTGTACTGTTTGAGCTTTTTAGAGTTAATACTTTTATTATTTCTTTCTCTTGTTCTATGGCTTGTTCAGTAAAAGAGTTTATAGCCAATAACCCTTTGCCATAAATCAGTTTAATCAAGGATTCATGTTCTTTGTAATGTCTTAGATATTCCTCCTTGATTGCAAAGTATTCTTTGTTTATGCCGGACAACTCAGCATACGATATATTCTCAAATGTTCTTCCATTGCTAAATACTCTCCAAGCTTCTTTGTATTGGGATTCGCAGTCATGCCCTTTGTTTATGGCAGATGAGATTTTTTTAATTTTCGTGCGATTTAAAGCAATATTCTTAATATCATTATATGTATAATAGGTATCAGTAAAGCGTCTTATTGCTTCTGAATTAGTTTGCATCAAAATATTATACTCATTCCAATAGTAATCGAGATTTTCTATTTCCTTCTTGTTTTCAAAGATTAACTTTAAATCTTGATACTGTTTTGTCGTAGGATATGATAATGATTTCTCTTTTGAAAACCATTTCAATCCTTCTTTCTTGTTTCTTTCTAAATAGTTATACTCAATCCAATATGTATCGAAATTTTCTATTTCCTTCCTGTTTTCAAATATTAACTTTAAATCTTGGTACTGAGTTATCGTAGGATAAGATAATGATTTCTCTTTTGAAAACCATTTCAATCCTTCTTTCTTGTTTCTTTCTAAATAGTTATAAGTACACTTCCATGAATCTACTTGCTTTATTTCAGAATACGCACTGGCTATAATCTCTTTTGTTTCAAACTTCCCGTTGTCTGAAACAGAATGATATTTACTCCAGATTTTGTATGCCTCTAAATACTTTTGTCTTATCTCGTCATATTTAGAGATTACATCATTATAGTAGTTATTCTTGAATATGTATGTAAATATGCTTTTCATTTGATAGGTATATTATATAGACATTTGGGATACTTTACATTATTACACTGAAACATCTTAATTCCGCCTATTATACTGATATTATTATCCTCTATCTTTCCGAAGAGTATTCTACTTCTATTTTTTGTCATAAAAGCATGGAGATCAGAATTTTCACTTCTGGCTATATGCCCTAATTGAAAAAAATAATCTCCGCCTTGGAGTACTACTCCCGAATCCTTATCTGCCAACATCGTTTTTTGTGTGGGAATCCATCTAAGAACTTTGATGGCATTATTATCATATTCATTATCTAATTCTGCAAATAAAACACAGTATTTTTTTTCCAAGGTTGTGTATGGCGCATAATATTGGGTACCAACCAAAGTATACTTTCTTGACAAGTATTCATCAGGTATGTCTAGTAATGCCAATGATTCTATATCGGAAATTTTACTGAATTTTATGCCTATATCATCTTTTATTTTCTTTAGTGATGAATCTGATTTAGATAGACTTTTACCGCTTATGTTGTATATGGGTGTATTCAAATCTAATCTTCTCATAAATCTAAAGGTTATTACATCTTTATTTTTTCTATATTCAGTAATTTGGGCAAATGAAATTCCAGGATTGCTTTCTTTATCTTCACAGTTATGGTTATCAGCTGGAAATAGTAATGCTGCATCAAATTCAATTGGCAGGAATCTACATATTGTATTTTCAATATAAAAATATCCTTCAATTTTTTCGATACATTGGCTTTCTCTAAAATCTACTAGAATCTTTATGCAGTTCCTATTTTCTGTATTTTCTGATTTGCCAAGAAGTTCATCGTGCAACTTCAAGGCCTTCTCATATGCTTGATCCAATTGTAAATGAAGTTCTTTTACTCCATCTACTATCTTAGTGTATGGTTCAACAACTTTCATCATTGCTATCTTATTAATGTCAATATCTCACTCGGTCTAATAATAGCATGCGAATAATCAGAGCGTAATAAATCTGCTTTTTCTTTTGTACCCCAAAAGCACGCAACACTTTCTATACCAGCCGCATTAGAAGCTTGAATGTCTATAACTCTATCTCCAAATGAGATAGTGTCTTTGGGAAGTGCTCCCATTAATTCAAGAGCTTTAAGCATAGGTGCAGGATGTGGCTTTATAGGTTTTGCATCATGATAGCTTACAATATACTGAGTAGGAATACTATAGTGCGACACCAAGCGTTCTATGTAGGGACGTGGCGATGTACTTACAATAGCCATTTTAATTTGGTGTTTTCTAATTATTCCTAGAACTTCGTCCATCTCTGGATACATTGTTGTTTGAGGAATAAGACTGTAAGCTAGATTCCAATTCCTGCTATGACGCGCTTCTTCGAGACATGTTGTATCAACGAGCGTCAAATCCATATCAAATATTATATGTTTCATGAGAACAAATTTGGAAAAAGTGATTCTTGCTGACTCTGTTTTACCTTATTTTTGTAAGACTCTATCAGTTGTTTTGCTTCATCTATTTCTGACGAGCGCAGGGGGTGTGCTTGACCCTCTTGAACAAGCTTTAAATTCCCTTGTACCTTTTCACTGATAGTGTCTTCATTGTTTTTGAATTCTACTGCAAATAATGGTTTTTGCGAATTTATGGTAGCATTCACAGCATGCATAGTTCCGCCTTTAATTCCTGTCTGAATCACTATGGTTGCATATGACAGCCCTGCTTGCAGTCTGTCGCGGGCTACTAAAGAATATCTTCCACAACTTTGCCCAACCGGATATTCACTTAGCAACAATCCACCATTTGACACAATTTCTTTTGCTAAAGAGAGGTTCTCTTTAGGATAAATGGAAGCCCAATCTAGTCCGTTAGCTAAAAATGCAGTTGTAGTGCCTCCTACTGATAACGCACCTTGATGACCAGTTGCATCGCAACCTATAGCAAGTCCTGAAACTATATTATAACCACGTTTCGCAAACTCTCTTGAAAAATGCAATCCAGCCTTTATCCCGTTTGGAGTTGGTTCCCGTGTTCCAATTATTGCTACTCCAGGTTTTCTTAATGCTTCCAAATTTCCCTTATAAAACAGAATGAGAGGTGGATCTGTTTTTCCATCTTCGTTTGTGCATGATTTTAGTATCTCAGGATATTCAGCATCGTAATAAGATATTATACCGACTTTTTCCTCTTTGCATCTTTCTATTATACGCAATGCAATATTATGTGCATGGTATAAGTCATCTTCTGTTATAGCTTGAATTTTTTTCCCTTTTAGAGTTTTCCAAAATTCGCACAATTGACCTATGTGATCAATTGTATTGGTCACATACTTTGCTATTTGGTTGAAAATTGTTTTATTTCCGATTCCGTCCAGTTGTTGAAGGGTCAGAATCATTTCTGTTGATAAATGCATACTTTCGATATTTAATATTTATTTAGTTATGGTGTTAAATATGAGATGTTTTATTAGTGTGAGATTCCACTGATTTATGATTATTATAATCAATTATCTTATGTAGATTAACTTACCGCTTTTGGGAGTATCACTATAATTTATATCAATACACCATAGTAATATTGTTTATTATATTATTTGTTGAGCATATACTACTCATCTACAAAAATACTGATATTCCTACATATAATCTATTAAATATCAAACAAAATATCACGACTATTTCCATTTTTGACTATTTCTATGTCCTTATATGTTTTATATCACTTTTTTGTATTGATTACCAGCTAATAATTTGACTTGAACTTATATAAAAATATTTGTGTAATTCGCAAATTGTTTTATGTTTTTCCTCTTAAATTATTCGATTATACAAAGATAATTGCCTAACTTTGCCACAAGTGTTAATGTCAAATTATGATGGAACAAAGAAAAGATATAAATAGGCTGAAAGTAGTTTTGGCTGAAAAGAAACACACCAATAAATGGTTGGCTGAAAAACTGGGGAAAGACCAAGCTACCGTTTCAAAGTGGTGCACGAATACTTCTCAGCCTTCCCTTGAGATGTTGCGCGAAATAGCGCAGGTTCTTGATGTGGAAATAAAAGATCTGCTTTGGCCTTTGAAAGAGTAACGATTTTTTAAATAACCTTAGATAGCATAGCATTGAATCATGGAGCAACCCAAACTTATCAATAACATAAACGAACTCGTAGCAGATGATTTGAAGGCACGACTTTCAAATCATAGCCGTATATCCATTGCAGCGGCATCCTTTTCTATTTATGCTTTTGAAGCATTGAAGAAAGAATTGGAGAAAATAGATGAGTTGCGTTTCATCTTTACTTCGCCTACTTTTATTAAGGAAAAGACCAAGAAGGAGAAGCGGGAGTATTACATACCGAAATTGAATCGCGAACGAAATCTTTATGGAACTGATTTTGAAGTGCGGCTCCGCAATCAGTTGTCACAAAAGGCGATAGCTAAGGAATGTGCGGCTTGGATTCGTAAAAAGGTACAGTTCCGCTCCAATGCGTCTTTAGAACAGATGGGTGGTTTTCTGCACCTAACGGATGCCAGTCAGCATGCTTATGTTCCATTTAACGAGTTTACTACCACACAGTTGGGTTGCGAGCGTGGTAATGATGTCTATAACTTGGTGAATGTATTGCCGTCTCCGATAGCCGAGACCTACCTTCGTATTTTCAATGAACAATGGGACAATGACGAGAAGTTTGAAGATGTCACCCAGCGCGTATTGGAATACATTGAAACGGTATATCAGGAGAATGCACCGGAGTACATCTACTTCATTACACTCTATCATATCTTTAATGAGTTTCTGGAGGATATTTCAGAGGACGTGCTTCCGAATGAACGTACCGGTTTCAAGAACAGTGTTATTTGGAGTAAACTCTATAATTTTCAACGAGATGCTGCGCTGGCTATCATCAACAAACTGGAGAAATACAACGGCTGTATTTTGGCAGACAGTGTCGGTCTGGGTAAGACCTTCACGGCCTTGGCGGTGGTGAAGTACTACGAAAACCGCAACAAGTCTGTGTTGGTGCTTTGCCCGAAGAAGTTGAATGACAACTGGCAGACTTTCCGGGCAAACTATAAGAACAATCCGATAGCAGCCGATCGTCTGCGTTACGACATTCTTTTCCATTCCGATCTGTCGCGTGACAAGGGACAAAGTAACGGATTGGACTTGGCACACATCAATTGGGGTAATTATGACCTGATCGTGATTGATGAAAGCCATAACTTCCGGAATGGAGGCAATGTAGATGAGGAAGAAGGACAAGAGGAGGATGCCGGCCGCAAAGAAAATCGCTACCAGCGACTGATGAACCGGGTGATTCGTCAAGGTGTCAAGACAAAGGTGCTGATGCTGAGTGCTACGCCGGTGAACAACCGTTTCAACGATTTGAAGAACCAGCTGCAGCTGGCTTACGAGGGGAAAGTGGAAAACATCAATGCGGAGCTGGATATGGATCACAGCATTGACGATGTATTCCGGAACGCGCAAACTGTCTATAATCGGTGGGCTAAACTGGATGTCAAGGAACGTACCACTGAAAGACTCTTGAATGAATTGAGTTTCGACTTTTTCCAACTGCTGGATGCGGTCACCATAGCCCGCAGTCGCAGTCATATCGTGAAGTATTACGACACGAAGGATATTGGTGATTTTCCGACCCGTCTGACTCCTATTTCCCGTCGGCCAAAGTTGACGGATTTGAATCATGTCATCAATTTCAAGGATATTGCCGAACAGCTCAACGAACTGAACCTGTCCATCTATACTCCTTCGCTTTATCTGTTTGAGAGCGTACGTGGGGATTATACCATCGACTACGAAGGTACCGGCCAGCTGTCTATTGATGGACGAGAAAAAGGATTGCGTAAATTGATGGCTACCAATCTGCTGAAGCGGCTGGAAAGTAGCGTCAACTCTTTCCGGCTTACCTTAACGCGTATCAGCGAATACATCCAGGAAACGATTGAAGCTATCAACCGCTACGAATCGAATCACTCGGATAATCTGATGATGGTTGCTGAGTTTTCAGAGGACTGGGATGTAGCAGACAGCGAGGCGGATGTGTTTGCCACCCGCAAGTCGAAAATCAGTTTGCGTGATATGGATTATGTGTCTTGGAGAAAGGACTTGAAAGCCGATTTGGAAAAGTTGAATTTACTGCTTCTGCTTTTAAAGGACATCACTCCCCAGCACGATGCTAAGTTGCAGATGTTGATTGAGGACTTGAAACAGAAGTTCAGTCGCCCCATCAACGAAGGTAACAAGAAGGTACTTATCTTCACGGCTTTTGCTGATACAGCTGACTATTTGTACACGGAATTGGCTTCACGTATCAAGCAGGAATGCGGGTTGAATGTGGCCTTGATTACGGGTACTACGGATGGACGATGTACCATTCCTAAGTTTCCGCTGTCCTTCAACAACGTATTGACTTGGTTCTCTCCGGTTTCTAAGGATAGAGCCAGTCTGTTCCCGAAGGCTACGGAAGAAATTGATGTACTCATTGCTACTGACTGTATTTCTGAAGGACAGAACCTGCAGGACTGTGATTACTTGATTAACTATGACATTCATTGGAATCCGGTACGCATCATTCAGCGTTTCGGACGTATTGACCGTATAGGCTCTAGCAACAAGCAGATTCAATTGGTCAACTACTGGCCTGATATGGAATTGGATGATTACATCAAGTTGAAGGGTCGTGTGGAGAGCCGAATGAAAGCTACTGTATTGACGGCTACAGGTGATGACAATCTTTTGAGCGCGAACGAAAAAGGTGATTTGGAGTACCGTCGTAACCAGTTACGTCAACTGCAACAATCCGTAGTGGATCTTGAAGAGATGGATACGGGTATCAATATCATGGATTTAGGCCTGAACGAATTCCGCTTGGACCTCTTGGCTTACCTGAAAGATCATCCCGATATTGAGCATGCCCCTATGGGTATGAGTGCCGTGGTGGAGCAGTCAGCTCTGATACAGCCGGGCGTTATCTTTATTCTAAAGAACCGAAGCAATGCGGTCAATATTGACCGAAAGAATCTGTTGCACCCGTTCTACATGGTGTATTTGTCGGAAGCGGGCGATGTGGTTTGTGACTATCTGCATCCCAAGAAGTTGCTGGATGCGATGCGTCATGCTTGCAAAAACAAGAATGAATATAACATGTCGCTTTGTGCTGCCTTGAACAAAGAAACGGCAGATGGACGCAAAATGGATAAGTATAGCGCCTTGTTACATCAGGCAATTAGCAGTATAGTTGAAACCAAGACCTTAAGTGATATTGACAGTCTCTTTTCTATAGGAGAAACAACAGCACTTCATGGTGAAATAAAAGGATTGGATGATTTTGAGTTAATAACTTTTTTAATCGTAAAGTGATGATTGAATTACCTGCCTCTACTATTGTAAACAAAATGGTTCCTAAAAATGCCTTCTACAAGCATATAGATGTAAGTAGCAGAATGAAGAATCTCTTTGTTTCAGATATAGAAAAAATTATCTGGGCAAATAAGATTTCACCATTCACCTTATGTGTTTCAGATGGGAGGTATGTACACGAAATAACTGTTTTTGATGTTTTGTTGAAACATAAGGAATATTCCAAAGATTTGTTTCTTTTTATAGATAAGAATATTCCTCGACATACGCTGTTTATTCTTTCGTTTAATGGAGAGTTAAGCCTTCTACTTAATTATAAAGAACCAGATATGTCTTCTTCTTTGTTTAATGTAGTTGATACTTTTCAAACATCATGGGCACTTCCAAATGACCTTCAACTTAGAGTTTGTGGTACTAATATGGATATCATATATGAAAATATTGTTAGATATGTAGCAGGAAGTCAAATATATTATTCAACAGATGACTTATCCTGTGATATTCAGAAAACCAAGAGGCGTAATGCGATTATGAAGGATATTTCAATACTAAAATCTAAGATTCAGGCAGAACCACAACCTCATAAGAAGTTCTATATGCATAAGCAACTTAATAATTTGTTTAAAATGTTGGATAATTAAAAAACAGATTGTTCACTGCTGGAATACAGTATATCTAATATGGTAAATCATAAAAAAAATAGCAAAATGGATAAATTAAAAATGCACTCTCTAGATGGTGTTCAAAATAACATAGAAAAAATAGCTACCTTTTTCCCTAGCTGTGTTGTTGAATCTATCGATTGTGATGGTAGTCCTAAATTTTCTATAGATTTTGACAAGCTGCGTCAGGAACTTTCTTATGAAATTATCGAAGGCAAAGATGAACGCTATGAATTTGTTTGGCCGGATAAGAAGAAAGCAATCTTGCTATCAAACACTCCTGTTTCTGCATCGTTACGTCCATGTAGAAAGCAAAGTGTAGATTTTGATAACACCTCTAATGTTTATATCGAAGGCGATAACTTAGACGTGCTGAAATGCTTAAAGGAAACATATGTTCGGCAAGTAAAGGTTATTTATATTGACCCGCCATACAATACAGGTAATGATTTTGTTTATAATGATGATTTCTCTGAAACTGTCGAGGATTATTTGTGCAATTCAGGACAGTTTGATGAACAAGGAAATAGGTTAGTTGCAAACACAGAAAGTAATGGCCGTTTTCATACAGATTGGCTTAATATGATTTATGCTCGTCTTAAGGTTGCACATGATTTATTGGCTGACGATGGAGCTATATTTATCTCTATAAGTGAAGAAGAAGTAGAAAATATGAAGAAAATCTGTAATGAAATCTTTGGTGAAGATTGTTTCGTTAATACGTTCATTACAAGAAGATATGACAAGAACCTTAATCGTCAGTTTATGAGTCAAGGTCTTAAGTCATTCAATGTCGGCTTTGAATATGTTTTGTGCTATGCAAAAAAGAATTTTATTTTTAATCCGATCTTTAAAGAAGCATCAGAAGAGCGTGCAACAAAAGGTTACTGGAAAGGTTTTTGGAACGATGCTGACAGGCCGACAATGCGATATGACATTTTAGGATTTACTCCGGAAACTGGACAGTGGAAATGGGCAAAGGAAACTGCACAAGATGCGGTAGAAAACTATAAAATCTATGTTGATAATTATAGTGAAAAAATGAGCCTTGAAGAGTATTGGATTAAAACAGGAAAAACTAAAAGTTTTATTCGTAGAAATCCTAATGGTAAAGGTAAAAATGCTGGAGTGGAAAACTGGATTGCTCCGTGTGATTCCATTTTGCGAAATACAAATTGGACAGACATTCTAACTTCGAAAAAAGACAAATCCACTCAAGGATTGTTCGATTTTCCCAAGAATGTAGATTTGATAAAGCTTATACTTCAATCCTCTACTGATAAAGATTCTCTTGTACTTGATTTCTTTTCAGGTTCTGCTACCACTGCACATGCAGTCATGCAATTGAATGCTGAAGATGGAGGACATCGCAAATACATCCTTGTGCAATTACCTGAAAAAACTCCTGAAAAAAGCGAGGCATATAAGGCTGGCTATAGTACAGTTTGTCAAATTGGCGAAGAAAGAATTAGAAGAGCAGGTTTGAGTATCAAAGAGGACTTTCCATTAACTGCAGAAAAGCTTGATATAGGTTTTCGTGTTTTAAAACTTGATAGTTCAAATATGCTTGATGTGTATTACTCACCTGCGGAAACTCGTCAAGACCTGTTGCTGTCCTTTTGTAGTAACATTAAGGAAGGACGTACATCGGAAGACCTACTTTTTCAAGTTATGCTTGATTTGGGAGCTACCTTGGATAGCAAGATAAAGGTTACTACCATAGAAGGCAAGGATGTGTATAATGTTGGTGAAGGGTTTATCATTGCATGTTTTGCTGAAGACATTAATGAAAGTGTAGTAAAGGCTATTGCTACAATGGAACCACTTTATGCAATATTCCAGGATTGCTCAATACAAAGCGATAGTGTATTATCTAATATTGAGCAAATTTTTAAAACGTATAGTCCTACTACTTCTTGCAAAGTTCTATAAATATGAAATTCAAATTCAAAGTACAGCAATATCAGACCGAAGCTGTAGAAAATACAATACGTGTCTTTACAGGTCAGCCCAAAAGTGGTCTGGCTGAATATCTTGTAGATAAAGGTAAGACATTTATAGTTGTTGACGGAAAAAAAGTCATACAGACATCTCTTGACTTTGATGAAAATGCAGGTTATAAAAATAGCGAAGTTGTTCTTACTAAAGAACAGCTCCTCAATAACATTCATCAGATTCAGAGTGAAAGCAATATTAAATTATCACCAAGCCTAGCTGATAAACTAGGGCATTGTCAACTTGATATTGAAATGGAAACTGGTACAGGTAAAACTTATGTTTACACTCGAACTATTTTTGAGTTGAACAAGCGTTATGGCTGGTCTAAGTTTATAATAGTTGTACCAAGTATCGCCATACGAGAAGGTGTAAGTCAAAGTTTGCAGCTTACTGAAGATCATTTCATGGAGTTGTATGGGAAAAAGATACGCCACTTTGTCTATAACAGTAATAATCTTACTGTTATAGATACAGAGTTCTCTCGTTCAAATGATATCTGCGTGATGATCATTAATACCCAAGCTTTTAATACTATTAAGGAAAGTGCTAAAAACACTACAGCTCGCATAATTAATAGTAAGAGGGAAGAATTTGGGTATAGAAAACCTATAGACGTTATCGCTGCTAATCGCCCAATCATTATTTTAGATGAACCTCAAAAAATGGGAGGAGTGGCTACTCAAGCTTCTTTGGCAAAATTTAAACCCTTGTTTACATTGAACTATTCAGCTACTCATAAGGAAGCTCATAATCCCATCTATGTATTAGATGCCTTGGATGCATATAATAAGAAGCTTGTAAAAAAAATAGAAGTAATAGGCTTTGAATTAAAGAATCTCCATGGTACTGATGGATACATATACCTTGATGAAATAATTATCGCCCCAGATAAGGCACCAGCTGCAAAAATTGGCTTTGAGTATCAACTGAAATCTGGAAAGATAGAAAGGAAGTTTAAAATATTTTCTGTCGGTGAAAGTCTCTACTATTATTCCAATCAACTTGAACAATATCGTGATTTTACAATTACTGATATACATGTTGATGCCTTTAATGGTACATATAGTTACGTTGAATTTATCAATGGCCAAAAACTACATGTAAAGGATATTGTTGGTGATCTTACGGCAGAATATAAAGCACGAATTCAAATTCGCGAAACCATTAAATCTCATCTTAAAAAGGAATCTATCTTATATCATAAAGGAATTAAAACTTTATCTCTGTTTTTCATAGATGAAGTACATAATTATCGTCAATATTCTTCTGAAGGAGATCAACTGTTAGGTCGATACGGTGAAATATTTGAAGAGGAGTATTGTTTAGCAATTAATGATACACAAAATATTTTCGATCCAGATTATATGGCATATTTAGCAAGCATTGATGTTCATCAGACTCATACTGGCTACTTTAGTATTGACAAAAAAGGTCATACTATTAATAGTGAAGTAAAAAGGGGGTCGGATATTAGTGATGATATTTCTGCCTATGATCTAATTTTAAGAAACAAACAGCTGTTGCTTAGCCTAGATAGACCGGAGAGATTTATATTTTCCCATTCTGCTCTACGTGAAGGTTGGGATAACCCTAATGTATTCCAAATTTGTTCTTTACGCCAGTCGCAAAGCGTTTCTCAAAAACGCCAAGAGGTTGGTCGTGGTCTTCGTTTATGTGTTAATAGTAAGGGAGAGCGTATGGATGCAGATTTCTTAGAAGATAATGTCCATAAAATAAATAAACTTACAGTTATCGCATCAGAGGGATATGCTTCATTTGTAAGCGAGCTTCAAAAAGACATAAAGGCGGATTTATATGAAAGACCTTTAAAGGCTAATGTTAAATTATTTCAGGATACATTCCTTTTTTCTACATCAGGAGAAAAGATAAAGATCTCTCAAGAAGATGCCGAAGATATCTATTTTCAGCTTCGTACAAATGGATATATTACAAAGGATGGCTCAGTCACATCTAAATTTAAGGAAGATTTAGCGTTAGGAAATTGTCCTCGATTCGAAGGTAATTTAGCTGAATTGACAGATTCTATATATGTAAGAGTACAGTCAGTTTTTGATGATTCTGTGATAGAAAATATGATTGATAATGGAAGTAAACCGCAAATTCCTGTCAACCATTTAAATGATAATTTTAAAAAGAAAGAATTCCAAGAATTGTGGAAACGTATAAACCATAAATATGCCTATACTGTTCACTTCGACTCAAATGAGTTGATCACTAATGTAGTAGATTCTATCAATAAGGATTTAAATGTGTCACGGTTGACATATACAACCACACGAGGAGTTCAAAAAAATGAATTGAGGAATGTTGATTTTACTTCAGGTGATATTATGCTTAAAGAGTCAAGTTCTACAGAAACCCTAAAAAACGAATTTGTTTCTAATATTACATATGACATAATTGGTAAAATAGCTAGAGGCGCAACGTTAACAAGAAAGACTGCTGCTACTATATTGTCAAAAATTAATCAGCATAAATTCCAAATGTATAAGGTTAATCCTGAGGAATTTATTTCCAAAGTTATACAAATCATTAAGGAGCAAAAGTCTGCATTAATAGTTGATCATATTGAATACAATATGGTTGATGGGTCCTATGATAGCCAAATTTTCACTCAAGAAAAACATGTGTCTTTTGATAAAGCATGTAGAGTAAAAAAAGGTATAATGGATTATATATTCGTTGATGGTAATTCTGCTAATAGTGTTGAAAGAAAGTTTGTTGATAGTCTTGAAGTTGCTGATGAGGTTATGGTCTACGCAAAGTTACCCAAGGGATTCCATATTCCAACACCCGTAGGGAACTATTCCCCGGATTGGGCAATTGCTTTTGAAGAAGGTAAAGTAAAGCATATATATTTCATTGCAGAAACTAAAGGGTCTATGTCGTCTTTAGAGTTGCGTGAAATAGAGAAAAACAAGATTGCTTGTGCTAGCAAGCTGTTTGATACATTATCAAAAGAAGGTGTTAATATCACTTATGGAAAAGTGGACAATTTTGACACATTGTTAAGTTTGGTGAAATAATTAATTGTTTGGTCCTTTTTTAATTTCTAAAATAGGACCAAACTAAATTATATCTACTATGAAATATAAAAGCTTTGTTATAAACTGCTCCGAACATCAGGCTGATACATGTAGGCATAAACCCTTTACAGTTGTTGAATACACGTTTAATTATTCTGATTCAGAGGACAAACAACTAATAGATTCATTATTCTCTGACGCTAGAGAATTGGCGGATAAAGTATTCCCTGGAGCAGCCAATGATTCTGTACATGCAAGAAGCCATAAAAAAATTTTGGCTAATTGTTTAGCTGGTGTATTGTCTGAATATTGCTGGAAACATTTTCTAAATTACAGGAAAGAAACAGTACGTTCAACTCCTTTTGAATCTGCTGCTAATCAAATAGATCTTGAGATAATATCAAATAGGAAGAAGATAGAAGTACGGTCTTCTTTTCCCCGTAATGGAATCTGCTTTGCAATTTGTCATCCCAAATATGAGTTCGACATTTTAGGTCCTTATTCTAATAATTATAAGCCAGGAGAAGTAAAAAAGGATTATTTCATTCGAACTTTATTTGATGGGATTAAAAGACCTATAGAAATATTGGATCTAATAAAGTCAAATTCCTTTACTCTATATTTAACTGGAGGTGCAACTTATGAAATGATGATTGATAGACAATTATCAAAAGAAAAGAACTTTATTCCTGAGGATAGTTTTTCAATAACAACAGAATCTGTTTATTTAGTTGTTCCTTTTCATAATGCTCTAGATAGTAAGGAAATATATCATTTAATAGTAAACGAGAAATAAATAACTTCATTATTATTCTGCTTGCAATATGAGTCTTGAAATTACGTTTAACAAGGTCCATTTCGAAAATAGAGTTCGTCAGTTACTTGATGAATTATTGGACTCTGGTTTATTGTCAATTAATCCGTATGATTTAGATGACGCTGATTTTCAAAATCTTTTAGAAGAAAGATCGAAAGGCTTTATGGAGTCCAATGACATCCTAGAAAGTGTAGCTCATAATTTTTGTACAATAGGTCACATAGCTGGGCATATTGATCTTGAATACGGTGGTTATCCCTTTAAAAGGGCAATAATATCATTCGATAACGATAAGAATTTGTATATCAATTATCGTACATTTCATTGTGTAATGAATCCTCTTATTTGTACAAGTGGTTTTAACCAAATCTGCAAGAACTATGAAGTATGTTGTTCTGTTGAGGGGAGTAATATGCCTATAGAACAAATATTTATGATTGATTCACAGGAGGAAATTCTCTGCTCATATTATATCCCTGTCCTTGATAATTATAAAAAGCAACGAACTTGCTACAGATTGTATAATTTATCTCATGTTGGGAATAATCGTGTAGATATTCTTCGTAAAAATTGTGTAAAAAGTCAAATCTTCCTCCTTAACCATCTTTTAAGGTTTACTGCATTGTACACGCCTAGTGCAATATTACTGGTGAATGGATGTTTTCATGGATATGCTGTAGGTGATGATATAAGTTCTAAATTTGTAGAAATCTTTGATGCTGATTACCGAACTTTATTTGAAAGAAAGTATAGAGAAATCTCTAGTGTAATTGAAGACAAGAAGATTGAAATGAAAGATCTATTTTAATCATATTAACTGCTAAAGCTATAGACTATAATATTGGCCTTTGCTGTAAGTTGCAAGTAATATAAATGTTTATATTGCTTTAACTATCTCTTACGATATTAAAGAAATAAGAAAAACGTTCTTCAACTTAAATCATTCTCAATGGCTCTACCGAATGCAGGCTGACGCTTGCGGAAGTAGAGCCATTAATGTTTTTGGAGGCTGGTACACAGATGTTGGTCTCCACTTCCGACTAATCGTATTTCATGTGATGTCGGAAGTGACGACCTTTTGGGAAAGAAGCGCCATCCGGTTTGCTCCGTGTCGGTGACACCAAGCAAAGCCCGGCTGATTGGCTTTGGTTACAAGTGGAAACTCCAGTCCATTGCCACAGAGAGAAGCAGCAGGGTTACACTTCGCTCTACTCAGCTGTTTCTCATAGTGTCAATGAGGTAGGAAAACATATCTACAAATGATAACTTGCTCGATGGTTCTACCTAACGCAGGCTGACGCTTGCAGAAGTAGAGCCATCGAATGGTTTATACAGTTAGCTCACAAATGTTGGCCACCACTTACGACTTATCGTATTGCATGCGATGCCGGAAGTGACGACCTTTCTGGGAAATATGTGCCATTCGGTTTGCTCCGTGTCAGTGACACCAAGCAAAACTCGACTGATAGGCTTTGGTTACAAGTGGAAACTCCAGTCCATGCCACAGAAAGAAGCAGCAGGGTTTCACTTCGCTCTACTCAGCTGTTTCTCACAGTGTCAATAAGGTCAGGTAGTTAGTCTTCAAACGGTGATTTGCTCGATGGCTCTACCAACGCAGGCTGACGCTTGCGGAAGTACAGCCATCGAATGTTTTAGGCGGTTAGCTCACAGATGTTGGCCACCACTTCCGACTAATCGTATTTCATGCGATGTCGGAAGTGACGACCTTTTGGGAGATGCGCCATCCGGTTTGCTTCGTGTCTTCGACATCAAGCAAAGCCCGGCTGATAGGCTTTGGCTACGAGTGGAAACCCCAGTCCATTGCCACAGAGAGAAGCAGCAGGGTTTTACTTCGCTCCACTCTGCTGTTTCTCACAGTGTCAATGAGGTTGGAAAACACATCTACAAATGATGACTTGCTCGATGGTTCTACCAAACGCAGGCTGACGCTTGCGGAAGTAGAGCCATCGAATGTTTTAGACAGTTAGCTCACAGATGTTGGTCACCACTTCCGACTTATCGTATTTTATGCGATGCCGGAAGTGACGACCTTTTGGGAAGGATATGTCATCCGGTTTGCTCCGTGTCGGTGACACCAAGCAAAGCTCGGCTGATAGGCTTTTGCGACAAGCGGAATACTCCAATCCGTTGCCATAGAGAGAACCTGCAAGGCTCCACTTCGCTTCACTTTGTAGGTTCTCACAACGGCAACGGTTTTCGGGTAGCTCATCTTCAAGATGGTCAGGATGCCGGGTTATGCGGACTTTCTGGGAACATGTTTGAGACAGCCTATTAGGGCTAATCTTTTCCCTTGGAGTCATAATCTGGAAATTTTTGAAAACCGTTGGAGCATCTTGGCCAGATCCGTTTTATACGTGCAAAGGTACTGCGGACGGGAGAAACGTCAAGTGCCGCTGACGCTTGCGGACGGAGTACTTTCCGGCAGCCTTCCACAATTTGTGCCAAATTGGGTATTCCGTAAAGTCCTCTATCCTCACACTTGCCTTATACTCCCTGGTGTCCGCAGTGAGGGGCTGCACGAAAAACGGTTTTCCCGACCAAGAAGCTCTAAAGGGCTTCACAAGAGGGAAAAGAATCGGATTCGCAACCATCTAAATTGTTTTGACTATGGATTATCCCGAATTATCCGGAGTTACCATCTCCGAACGTGACAAGGCTTTTGCCCAAGAGTTCGCCAACTTTGTAAATGGTAGTATGTGTTCACCTGACCAGACTGGCAGGGAACTGACCAAAGCTCACCGCTACCTGCAACAGCAGATGTTCAAGGTGTTTCTCGGCTTTATGAAGCAGCTGGCACACAACTATCAGCAGGGAAGATACGATGACCGCAATGAGTGGGCATCACGGCTTTCTGCAGAAGCCTACCAACGGCTCATTGAGTGTGACTTGATTTTTGACCCCGAATTTATGAATTCTAAATAATACAGCTATGTGCAGACTTATGACAACACAGTTGGAGGAAGCCTTGAAAGGCTTTCCTCTCTATTCCCAGGACGGCAAGGGAAAGGAAGCGATTTGCCGTGCCATCTTCGCGCTCGGTGGCGTGCGGTGGTTCATTCTTGAAGGCGAAAAGGAAGGTAACGATACCATCCTGTTCGGTATCGTCATCGGACTGATGGAGGATGAATACGGCTACATTTCATTGAATGAACTTTCGGACATCGAATTGGATTTGACCAAACAAGGCTTCGGCAAACTGCAAGTACGGCAGCAGGAGAACTTTCATCCGGTGCCACTGAAGAAGTTGCGTGACAGCCGTTTGCAGGAGTTCCTTGCAAGGATGGGAGAATGAGTGTGAGAACGGAGTGATAACAAAATGACCTGCCTTATCCGTCACGGACTGGGCAGGTCTCAAATAGTAGGTTTCGTCTGAGTTATGATGAATGGAAATATAATCAGTATCGCAGCCCAACTCGGTTGGACTGCTTCCGCTCAGTACAAGGAAGGCAAGCTCTTCTTTGACTTCCATCGGAAGACCTTGAGCGGTGTGCCGTTTACCTTCACGGCAGAAATGAAGGACAGCAAGGTAAGTAACCTGGTGAAGGAGATTGAGTCCTTCGTGGAAGCCATTGAACCGGAGACCTGTGCTTCGGAGTGGATGGTTCAGTCGGGTGCCACGGCACCTTCCCGTTTCCGGCAAGCTGTGAGCGACATGGATGCCATCCGCACCGATGCGTGGCTCTTGGCTTGCCAGCTTGCCGAAGCGGACGGCAAATCCGTTTTGGCTGGTCTGCCCTGGAACCAGTGGAACTGAGTTCCGCAAAATCGGCTGCTTCTTTTGGGCAGTGAACGGACAGCCTTCTATTCACGAGGGCTGTCCTTGAACTTGCGTCCTCTTCTCGGGAGACCCGCTTCCTTGTAGGCAATGAGGTCGCTTCCCTGGAAAAGGATGCCCCTTTTATCGGTATGGATCCGGATAAAAGGCAAAGGTCGCTCGGGATGGTGGATGTAGTCGTAGATGGTGCATCGGTGAATCCCTAAGAAAAGGCAGGCTTCCTTCACGCTGTACTTCCGGTCAGAAACTATCGCTATCGGTGTGTTCTTCAAGTGGGACATAATCAGTTGTTTTATGCGGTAAAGTTACGAAGAAAGGCACAGCACGGCAATAGCTCATCCGGTCGGCTAAGTGGGATTTTGGGTGACTTTGTGGGATTTTGTGATACCCATTGCATAAGGTCAGACAAAAATTCATCCATCTTTCATCCAAGAAAAGGCAGTTAGTGAGGCTGAGCCACAAAAAAAACACTGTTTTTTCCAGGGGAGGTCTATATTCAGGCGTTGATTCGGGTGACTGTTGACACCGCCCTTAAACTTCTTTCGTGAATTTCCGAACCCTCTCTATATCAATACTTTTTCTTTTTATAAAGAATAAAGAGTATAGATAGATGCCGGAAAAGTGTCAACGTGAGGATATGAACGAATATCGGCAAATGGATTTTGTCAACGGGTGTCAACGAGTGTCAACACTAATGGCTATATGGATAGTGCTGATATTCAACAGATAACTGAGTATCAATGGTGTCATTGCAAAATATGGTGGGTTCGAGCAGAAATGACCTCTATTTTTAAGGAGGAGAAGAAGCAGGAAAGCAGTAGTAGATGATGAAGACTGTGTGAACCTTCTTGGAAAGAGTTGAATGAATAACAGTCATCCCAGACTTTAGTTGAATGAATACTCCAATCTGTTCTGATGATTTGCTGGAGAAGCAGGATGGAAGATAACCGCTTACCGTTTCCTCATCTTGCCTCCAAGGATGTTTTTTGCAAAGGTATGGCTGTCCCCACCAAACATCAAATCCCTTGCACAAAATCTTCCTCAAACAAGTTGAGCGTATTTTCTGCCTTGAATTTGCCTTATTGGTGGCTGCCAGCCCTCTGAAAAAGCAAAAACATCCCTTCGGACAAGCTGCAAAACAGCAAAACAAGAGGGAAAAAATCAGAGAGCATATGGCACACGTAGATGATAACCTCCAAAAGCAGCTTGCAAAACCTCAGACATGGTTCTGCAAGTATTTCCCCAAGCGCATCCGCAACGTCGGCGAAAAGGAAGTGGCTGACAGACAGATGGTATATGACTTCAAGGACGGAAGAAGCTTTGAAGCAGTGGCACAAATGACCGCAGCAAGCCTAAAGAAGCAGTATGGCGATGGTTGCAAGGACATCGTTTTCGTTCCGGTTCCGGCATCCACCTCCGAGAAGAACGAACTCCGCTACAAGGCATTTTGCGAGAGAGTCTGCGAACTGACCGGAGCTATCAACGGCTACGACCATATAAAGGTAACCGGTGGTCGCCTTGCCATCCACGAGAACCGCAAGTTAGAGAAGGAAATCCGCAAGGTGAGCATCATCGAGTTCGATGAAATTTGGTTCAAAGGCAAGAATATTGTTACCTTTGACGATGTAATCACTCGCGGCATCACTTGGGCTACCTATTCCGACCAATTGGAGAACTTGGGCGCACACGTTCTCAGTGGCATCTTCTTGGCAAAGACCCATTATAAAGTAACACGAACTGACAATGACAGACAATAGAACAATGAAAACAAAGGCAACCGCAAAGGCAGTTGCCTTTACCGGACATAGAGAAATATCCCACAACCATCAAGAACAAGTAAGAGAACGGCTGAAGGAAGCTGTTCTGCAAGCCATCCGTCAAGGAGCGAACAAGTTCTACTGCGGCATGGCACTCGGCTTCGACATGATGGCAGCGGAGGAAGTCCTTTCCCTCAAGTTGAGCATCCCCATGCTGAAACTGATAGCGGTCGTACCCTTCAAGGGACAGAGCGCTTCCTGGTCCATGGTGGAGCAGCAGCGCTATGCTTATATCCTTTCCAAGGCGGACGATGTGGTGCATCTGAGTGAAGACTACTTCAACGGATGCTATTTCAAGCGGAATGACTATATGCTGTCGCATTCCGGCAGTGTGATAGCCTACTTTGACGGCAAACCGAAGGGCGGCACAGCCTACACCTGTCGCAAGGCAAGGGAGAAGTGGATGCCTGTCGTCAATGTGTATTAGGCAAGCGATGTTATACGCTTTTCATAGTTTTTCTGAAAAGCGTATAACATTATTCGGAAAACTGCTTATCTTTGTGCTGAAATAGTGTTTAGAACATGGATAATCAGGAAAAACAAGTGATAAATCAAGCGGAAAACCAGCCCAAGAAACCCGGCAGAGGAGGTAAAAGACCAGGTGCAGGTCGCCCTAAGGGAGATGGCACCAGTAAGCTCTATGCTTTCCGGGCCGATAAGGAAGTGGCTGCCTATCTGGACAGTCAGGAGAACAAGACGGACTTCATCAAGGAATGTATCATCCGGCAGATGGAAGTAGCTAAAAGCAGGCAGGAAGACGAAGCCTTGATGCAGTTGGGGGAAGTGATGCCTACCAGCCGTATCAAGCCGATGTCGCTTCCTTTCTTTGATGTGAAGGTAGTGGCCGGTTTCCCCATTCCTTTGAACAACGATGAACTGGCGCAGGACATCGAGGTATTGAAGATGCTGTGCCCACACCCGGATTCTTCATACTTGATCCGTGTGCAGGGCCGTTCGATGATTGAAGCCGGAGTGAATGATGGCGACATCATCATAGTCGATAAGAGTGAACGGAATCCTACGGAGAAGCAGATTGCGGTCTGTGAGCTGAATGGAGAATACACGCTGAAACGGGTTTGCAGGAAGGGAGGAACCCTTTGGCTGGTTCCGGCCAATCCCGAGTACCCTGAAATTGAAATCACTGAGGGCGATGATTTCAGTGTTTGGGGAGTCGTGACGTATATCATCCATAAACCTATCTTTTGATAATTCTTTATGATAGCATTGGTTGATTGTAACAGCTTCTTCTGTTCTGTGGAGAAGGTTTTCCATCCCGGACTGAACGAAAAGCCCGTCTGTGTGCTTTCCTGTAACGATGGCTGCATCGTGGCCTTGACTCCGGAAGCCAAGGCACTGGGACTGCGCCGTGGAGACCCCATTTTCAAGAAGAAGGAGATAGTGCAGCACTATGGGGTGAAGTTGTTCTCTACGAACATGTATCTCTATGCGGCCATGTCGAAAAGAGTAAACAATATTCTTCGTGCATCTGTGCCTCGTTCCGAAGTCTATTCGATTGATGAATCCTTCCTCTATCTGGATGGTCTGGAGAAATATCATGACTTGGAGGACTACATGCGTGGAGTGATGGAGAAAGTCCGGCTCTATACGGACATCCCGGTCAGTGTAGGCATTGCACCGACCAAGACGTTGGCGAAAATTGGCAGCAAGTTTGCCAAACAATACAAAGGCTACCGCTCGGTGTGTATGATTGATTCTGAGGAGAAAAGACGAAAGGCATTGGCTCTATTCGATTTGGCGGATGTCTGGGGAATCGGCAAACAGACCTTAGCCAAACTGAACTACCTGGGCATCACAACACCTTTGAAGTTTGCCGACAAGAAGGAAAGTTGGGTTCGCATCCACTTCACTAAGCCGGGACTGCAGACGTGGAAGGAACTGAATGGCATCCCTTGCATTGATACCTCGGAAGTGGCGCAACGGCAAACTATCTGCACTAGTCGAAGCTTCGGGAATCTGGTAACGGATTATGACGAGTTGCAGGCATCGGTCGCCAGTTTTGCCGCCAGTTGTGCCAACAAGTTACGGGGACAACACTCATTAACTTCTGCCGTGACGGTCTTCGCATCGAGTAACCGCTTCAGGGAGGACCTTCCTCAGTATTCCTACGGGCAGACGAGGATCCTGCTCCTACCGACTTCGGACACGATTGAGATTACACAGGCGGCGCTGAGTGTGCTAAAGGAGATTTACCGGGAAGGCATCAGCTACAAGAAGACGGGAGTCATTCTCGGGAATATCACCGATGCTTCCTATGTCCAGCAGAACCTCTTCGATGAAGTAAAGAACCGACCGGAACGGATGCAGCTCATGAAAAGCATTGACGAACTGAACCACCGCTTCGGCTTACGGAAGATACATCTGGCTGTGGAGGGCGAAGAGAAGCAGGCCTGGCATGCCAAGAGTGAATTCAGGAGTGGCAATTATCTGTCGGACTTAAAGGAAATACTGACGATTCAGATTTAGTGATGTTGGGATTGTCACTATATTTATGTGGTTGTTTATCAAAATTCCTACAATTAAGGTTTAAAGAAAGAATATCAATTGGCAAATATGCCAATTATTACTATCTTTGCATTGTTTTGATAACATTTAAAGGTGGCGGCAACACTTAAAATGCGGCAGAATAATTATGACAAATAAAAATGAACTTTCCTTTTTGGAAATTCCCAATCAATCATCCGCGCAGATAATTAGCCGGAACGAGGTAGAGGTAATAGCTCCCGATGGTGAGGTCTTTACCGTGTTATGCCAGATAGGTGCTTATACAAACAAGGAGACACAAGCCATTGAACTCCACTGGTTGGAGTCTTTATTTGACAAGAACTTTTCCGCTGATAAAGAGGAAATGATTAATGCTATTTGGCGAGAATCCATGCAATTTGCTATTGGTGGCGGAATAATAGGCATCAGTACTGGTACTCGCCATAAGGATAGAGCGCGTATCGGGGAACGTATTCGCCAAATCCGTATGGATAGAGGCATGGAAGCTCGTGATTTAGCAAGACTTGCCGGTGTAGATGCTGCTAATCTGTGTCGTATCGAGAATGGTAAGTATTCTGTAGGGCTGGATATTTTATCCAAGATAGCAGCAGCTTTGGGGAAGAAAATTGATTTTGTTGACCTTTAATAGCTTGTTATGGTTGATATTGATGATTACAAAGTAGAGGTTTCTTGTGAATATAAGGGAGAAACCTATTCCGTACGAGATAACGGTGCTATTATGAGACACCCTAAAAAAGGCGGACGAACAAGATCGTTGGATGGTAAATGGACATTTGGAAAGAAGAATGAAGCCAATGGCTATATGTTCTTTTCTTCTAACATTCGTGTCCATCAAGTTGTTGCTACGGCTTTTTGGGGGCAAAATAAGGAGGAAGGAATGGTGGTTGACCATAAAGATACCAATAGATGTAACAACAGAGCCGAGAATCTTCACTGGGTAACGAAACTTGAAAATGTATTGAACAATCCGATTACTCGCAGAAGAATTATCAATATTTGTGGAAGTGTAGAAGCTTTTCTCAAGAATCCTGCTTTGATACGGGATAGTTCTGCTGACCCTAATTTTACCTGGATGCGTACTGTTTCTGAGGAAGAAGCTGCGAAATGTAAAGCTAACCTAGAACGGTGGAGTAAAGAGGATGTAGAATTTTTAAATCCACCTAAAGGCAACGGTTTAGGCGAATGGATTTATGGTGATGTGCGACCCTATAATTCCCGTAATGACGTTCTTCATGAATGGAAGCCAATACCCCAACATCTTGAATTTGGAAAGTCAGATGAAGAACAAGTAGAACTTGAAGAAGATCCAATGTCTAGTTTCGATGAGTCATTAACCCCCAATGTACTACAAGAGGATTGGAGAACTCCTACAGAATTTTCTTTATGTCCTTCTGAAGTTCTGTCATTAGAGGCATATTATGCATCACTTGAGAAAGGAAAAGTCTTTTATTCTAATACTTATGGTTCAGGCATTATCATTGAAGCAGCAATTTCTGATGACAAACAAAAATTGTGTGTTGCGACCCATAATCCTGAATCATCAAAGAATTGGGGCATTACTTACATCTATATCTTGGACGGGAAGTACATTCATCGGAGTGGTGGAACATTCTTTTCAGAGATAGGTGCTTTAAAAGCAATAACACTTTTCCAAGGTAAAGAATGGACAGGTGGCGATTGCATTGATGATTACTGCTAATCAGTAAGTTTACATATATGTAAAGGGAAAGGATTATCAAATAAAATAATCCTTTCCCTTTTGTCATCATGATAGAATAGCTCAAAAAATGGTATAAAACGCATTTTATGGCTTCTTTTTGGATATGATTAGTTTTTTCTAATGGAACAACTGTTTATTATACTGATTTACAAGCGAAAAACGCAGTTGCTTGATGTTTGTTGGAAGTACAACTAAACAAAGGAAACAAAGGGAAAGAATACTCTAAATGAAATATTCCTTCCCTTTGTTCGTAATGGGCTGCCCTTACACCGATAAGGGTTCACGGGTTACTTCCGGATGGCAGACTGCAATGATGGGTTCACCCAGAGCATCCTCGATGGCAATCAGCGTATCGATGGTGAAGTTGTGCGTGCCACGCATCCATCTGCTGATTTCGGACTCTTTCTTTCCCAGACGCAGTGCTAAATCTTTCTGTTTCAGACCTTTTGCTTTCAGTATCTCGTGTATTCTGTCCACGATTTTGAAAGACAAATCGACCATGCGCCTGATTTCAGGATTCACCTTCCGGCGTCTCGCTTCGATTATATTACTCGTTTTCATATCGTGTAAAATTTAAGTTGCCTATCAGTTCCTTATCCACCAGAATGATTTTACCATCCTTGATGCGTGAAGCAACAAAACGGCTGGTGTCTATCAACATTTCCACGTAAGGAGCAAGCGTTTCGCTGTTCTGCCAGGAGTTGGCATCCTTGATGCCTCCGTTGCCGAATATGAGGATTTTGTCTGAAACCCTCAGGCAGTACAGCCGCAATTTGTTGCCTATATCAATCGGTATGACTCCTACACCGTCACCATATTTACCCTCAGGGCGGAAATAACGTTCCAGTGCACCGTTTTCTCCAATCCTGTCCAGCCATGCGATGATGGTATCTATTTCATCATCGTATGCACAGCCTTCGGGAAACTTTTCAAAGAAGCGTTCTAGCTCGCTGAGTTCTTCTTCTTCCAGATGGATGCTGTAGAAGTTTACATGGTCATGTTCTTCAATCAATTCAATGTGATATTTCTGTTCCATCTTAACATAAAAGTTAATCGTAATGCAAATATATATACTTTCTCTCAAACATCAAAACTTAACTTATAAATTAACTTTTGAGTGGGTAATAGGACTGATTATTCCGATTCTTCGCTATCTTCCGCTATCGCTATCGTTTCCAAATCCAGCCCAAACATTTCCTTCAGTTGCAGGTAATCAAAGCACATGGCCTTCGGCCGGTTGGCCCTGATGCGCCGGCACACCTTGCCGTCCTTCTCTTCGATGATGTAGTCCGGTGTGCCGTTCGACAGCATGATGTGGAACCGGTCCTGCTTCAATCCGAGAAAAGCCGGATGGGATTTCAGGTAAGAGAGGATGGTGGACCACGACGAGCGGTTGGCCGTGATGTTCTGGGTGGAGTTCCGGCTGCTGAACAGCGAGGAGATGGCCGCCATATTCAGGTAAAGAATCGGGTGGGCTTCCTTGAACTCGATGTCCATGTTCGTCAGCATCGGACGGAACTTGGTGAGGTAACGGATGTTGAAGTGTACCTTCTCCACGCATTTGCCGATACTCTGCCAGCCCTGGAGCATGTTCCAGAAGTCTGCCACTTCGGAACTTTCCTTGGCCAGTTCATTCTGGTTGCGCATGCCACTGATGCAGGTCTCCAGTATCTGGGTGTAGTTGAACGGCAGGTTCAGCACGGTTTCCAGCGTACGGAAAGCAGCCAGCGGAATCACCCAGTTGCCAAAGATACGGTCGTGGATCTGTTCATCCTCCATCCGGATAGCCAGCTCGTTCTTGGTGATGCTGTAGAGGGTTGCGAAGTTCTTCTCAAAGAGGTCACGGTATTTGAGAATCTCCAGGGTCAAATGGGTCAAGCCTAGATTGCAGATGGCCTGCAATTCTTCGTAGTGCTTCTTTTCCAGGATGTTGAAACTGGTCTTGGAGTATTCCAGAAACAGCACACGGGTATAGAGCGCCATATCCTGAGTAGGCTTCTCCTGACCGCAGATGACCACTCCGGTCGTGACAATGGTCTGGGTGGCCATGCCGTCCGTCTGGGTGTTCTTCTTGGTCTGTCCACCGCCGCCCCAAAGTCCCTTGAGAAAGGCAATCTTTCGGATGTCGAGGTCGTTCTTGTACTCGTCAAACACGACAAGAATGTTTACAGCCTGCGATACCCGGTCGTTCATGGCCGGAACGGAAGCCACACCCATGTTCGGCGGTTCTACGTCATGCAGGAAGAAAGCCTCCAGACTGGTGGCCAGGGTGGTCTTACCGGTACCTTTCTCACCGAACAAATTTAAGATGGGGAAATGGCGGGTCTTCCGATATACGATGTCACGGAATAAGGTGGCAAGGAGATAGCCGAAAGCCACCCGGGCATTGTTTCCGAAGACGGTAGTCAGCTTTTCTACATAGTCGTAGAGCAAGGCGCCGCTTTTGTTGGTATGCACCATCAGGCGCTCAAACTGGAAGATTTCCGTGTTGTCGCGGTAAATCTTGGAGGTCGCCGGAATGTAATAGGCGCAATTCTGCTTGTCCGTGATGATGCCCATGTCATCCACTTCATGGAACTCGCCGTCCTGAACAATGCCGTTACCGAAAGCGAAGAACTCCTTGCTTTCGTTCCAGCCCAGTTTGCGGATGCGCTCGGCTGTTCGGGTGCGGGCATACAGAAACTCCTTGACGTTGTTGAGCTTGTCTATCTTGCCGAACCACAAGAAGTTGCCGCAGGAGCCAATCTTCTGCTGGAAGTTGGCAATCGACACCAGGTCTGACTCCTTCAGTTCCACCATGCAGATTTCACGGAACGAATTGGTGAGTCGAAACAGGCGCACACCGTTGCTCTCGTCATGGATGTGGAACAGGGGTTCCATCACGAAGTTAGAAAGCCGGATAGGGTCTTCATCCTCTTTCCCTATACAGAAATAACAGTTGTTGCGGACAAAAAGTCCCACTTGCCGGAGCGCATCCGTTTCTTCCTGCTTCCGGTCCATGGTCGGTGTGCGGCTGTTCTTCTTGGATTCGTTGCGCACCTGCTCCACGGCGCTCCGCCACAGCCGGGTCTTGCCGTGAATCTTTCCCAGCTGCTCGATACACTTGGTATAGACCATCTGGTCCTTGACATAGCGCAGCAGTCCAGCAATCCGGCTAACACATTGCCCTTCTTCGGCGAGTGAATCCACTTGGGCAAACAGTTTCTCCGCCATCCAGACAATGAAATACTTTTCCTTCAGGTTGCGGTAGATGTCCATGTCCAGAATGTAGCTGTCCGCATCATTCTTGACAAGCACTTCCCGTTGGGCATCTTTTGGAATAGTCCCTTCATACTTTTCCAGCAGTTCTTCATCCGTCAGTTCTCTCAAGCCAAACGGCAGTTCCCGGACGGTGACAGTGAACCCTTTCTGTACGGCCAAGGCGCCGTTTTCCATGACCGCGTTGAAACCGGGTCCGTAGGGACTGCCTTTGGCTAAATCCGTATCGGGAATGAAGCAAAGCGAACTGGTGTAGTGCTTCAGAATTTCAAACAGGTTTTCGTTCCAGGCCGTTCCGAGAGTGGCCACCGTATTCTCCAATCCGATGGACTGCAGGCGCAGTACATCCGGTGCCCCTTCCACAATAATGAAGTTGGCAGCATTGCGCAAACGGAAAGCCCGGTCAATGCCGAACAAGGTTTCACCCTTGGTGTAAAGCATACTGGTGACGGAGTTGATGTATTTGGGCGCTTTGGGATGGGTGCCGATATACCGGGCCGTATAAGCGATGATGCGTCCCCATTTGTTCCGGATAGGAATCATGATACGTTCACGGAACATCGGATAGAGCTTATCGTCTTCATTTTTCCGGAGCATCCCCAGCTCAATCAGAAACTCTTCGTTCAATCCCTGCTGCTTGCAAAAGTCCATAAACGTATGGCTTTCCCGTGGCGCATAACCGATTCCTGCTTCTGCACAGAAGTTCTCCGGCCATCGGTTGTAGGCATACTCCCGGGCATGACGGCTGTCATCATTGGCTGAAACGCGCAGATTCTCTGTAAAGAAGGTCTGTACCTTTTCCAGTATGGCATACAGGGAATCCTTGTGAGCTTGTTTCGCCTTGTCGGCATCCGAACGCTCTTCGTCGTATTCGTCCTCCATCAGGATGTTGAACTTCTCGGCCAGCAAGCGGACTGCCTGCTGGAAGTTCAGGCTCTCCTTTTCCATAATAAAGGAGATGCCGTCACCGCCCCGGTTGCAGCCGAAGCAGTGATAGAGGTTCTTGTTCAGGTTGATCGAGAAGGAGGGTGTGTTTTCGCTATGGAACGGACAGAGTCCTTTCATGCTGGTACGTCCGTCCTTGGCCAGTTTGACGTACTGCCCCACTACGGTCTCGATGGGAAGTTCCCTGACCTTGTCTATGGTGGACTCGCTGATCATAGCATGCGGAGTTTAAGCCAGCAGTCCAGGATGGACTGGCCGGAATATTTCAGACGGCGGGAAGTGACCGGATTGATGGGCTGTATGTAGCCGTTCATCCGGTATTTACGCAATGTCTTGTAGCAGACACCCAGTTCCGCACAAGCTCTTTTTACTGAATAGACTCCCAAGGGGTCTACCGATGGTCTTGATTCGTTCATAAAACCATAATTCGTTTATGATTCCCATAAATATGTGTTTTTAGTCTTTCCCCTTGCGAAAAGCCAAAAGCATCATTGGATACGGAAGTCAATGATACCTACTATTTAGAATTCTCTGTTACCTCCTTACTTCTTCTGTGTATTACCTTGTAGCGTAAAAGAGGATTTTGACTGCGTTAGTTTTTCTTTGTTGCTGTGTGTTTAGCCTTATTTGTCTGTTGAACGGGTTAACTTGCTTTCTTTTATATCCCTCAGTACCTTCTTGACTTCTTTGGGCGCAGCCTTCAGATAGTCTTGAGGACACCGTTGCAGGAATCGCAGGTCGGCAGTCCTGTATTCCAGTTTGCCAGGTTTTCTGCAGCCTTCTATCAGGCCCATTTTTCTCCATCTTTCGATGTTTCTTCTTCCAAACAACTCAAAGGCTTTCCGCTGGGAAATAAACTCCGGGTCGTTGGAGTCTTCCTTTAGGAATCTGACTATCTGTGATGCCAGATCCTTGATGAACATCTCGTAAGGCACAAGATGATCCGAGAACTGAAGCGTATTCATACCTTCATGGCATTAAGGTTTACTTGATACGCTTCACCGAGATTATCTGGGCAATCCGGTTTGTCTTGGTGGTGAACTGGCGGTTGAAGATGGCACCCAGTTCAGAGGCTTGCGTACGTACGCTTTTCAGTCTTGCAATCGGAAAGTCAACGGTTTCTCCAATCTGGAGGGCTACAAGCACCGGACGAATTTTGTCTAAATATTCAGCCATAATCTTGTTTATTTAATGATTAATGTTTAACTTTGCAACCTTAATATCAATAATAGTTGTTGCAAAGAAACAAATAAATGTTTTAATAGCAGCATGATGGGTAATATTATTTTGTTTAATGGCTATTTTTTAACATTTGTCATGGCTTTTGAAATAAAACACATCAATGTAGGCAGTGCGATTGAAGATCGTCGCAAGCAATTGGATATAACCAAAACGGAACTCGGACGTCGGATCAATGTACCCCAGCAGCATGTAAACCGTATATTGGAGCGGGATACTATGGAGACCAACAAACTGGTACAGGTATCAGAGGCTTTGGAGTTTAATTTCTTTGAGTTGTTCTGTCCGAACAAGGATGAACGGGTTTCCGCCAAGAACGCGGCGGTGGCCTTTAACGGCAATGTGACCAATACACATGTGGGTGATGGAGTGGTGGATGCTTCCCTGGCTGTAGCCAATATACAGATTGCCTCTCTCCAGAATGAACTTGACACATTGAAAAAGTCAAATGCTACTCTTTATAACAACTTGGAGGACAAGGAGCGTATCATCGCCATGAAGCAGGAGAAAATCGATATGATGCAGAAGGTGATGGACTTGATGCAAGAAAAGATTGATGCCTTGGAACGCAGATAGTCTAGATAAAAAGCAAGCGATGAAAGTTCTGCGACTTGGCAAAACTTTCATCGTTTGTTGAAGTTGTGTCGAATTATAAACTGTTATTTTCTGCTATGAATAGCTTTTTATAGTTGTGCAACTTGTCAACCCATTGCTCTTTGGTCGGAAATTCGGGGAGGCTTCCAAAGGCATTATCTAAATAGGCTCTAGAAATGCTAACATTTTTATGATATTTTCTTAGATTAACCTTTTGACAAGTTGATATGCCAGTCTTTCTGTCTTTATCGAAAAATTTCAGTGTATCTCGTCTGAATCCTTCCATTTCCATTATTGGAAGATACTGCGAAGCCAAGAATGCTTGAGTTTCGGTTGATGTTGCTAAATAAAACTGCATTATTCGACCAAATGTTTGTTGATGAATTCCTGACGCACACTCATCGATAATAATTGGAGAATGATGCTTTATAGCATCATATAGAATTATAATCAATTTTATCATATTGAGTGTCCCTAAGGATTCTTCATGCTCTTGAAGCCAAGCGTATTCTCCTTCAATATCAGTGAGATGAGCAAATTGAACCGTTATATTTTTTGTTACACCATCGGGGTATTCTTTTTGGAGAGCTTCTTCCCCCAATATAGTCTTATAAATAAGCAGTAACTTATCATCGAGTTTTGTTTCTATCCTGTCGACTTTATAATCAACAATGTTTGAACCTAAATCGCCAAGCAATTGTAGAACAACGTTTTTCAGTTCGTCTTTGTTGCGACGGTTTTCGAACATTTGTGGAAGAGATAGACTTTCCAATTTATCAATGTAGACAATTTTTCTAAAGTAATAGTATACATTTCTAATGTCCTCAGATTCCATATTTTTCCCATCGTAGATGGAAATTACAGATGTGTTTTTAATAACATTCGAACAAATTATTTCCTGAGTAGAAGATGGTATAGATTTAGCGTAATTTGTTACCTCAACAATATCTTTTTCATAATTAAATTGTCTAATGTAAATAGTTGAAGCTTTCTTTTGCGAGTTGATTTTTTCTAATTGTTCGTCTAAAATAACATCGTTGCAGAATCTGATAGAATAGCGATACTTCTCTCCTTTAGTATGAAATTCAACAGAAATAAGGGATGGTTTACCTTTCGTTTCAGCAGATAATTTGAAATAGGTTTCTCCTATTTTATTATCTTCAGCGGTTTTACTTGTACGCTTATTACATATAATATCACTTAGGCAAGCAATAGCAGAAAGGAAATTAGATTTTCCCGTTCCGTTATTTCCAAACAAAAAATTAACCTTGAGAATTTTCTTCTTTCTAACCTCTTCAAACCAATGAACAAATTCAAAACCTTCTTTGGGTCTTTCTGAGGAAGCTACAAAGTCAAATTCAGTTTTATCCTTAAAGGATAAAAAGTTCTGAATGGTCAATTTCTCAATCATGGTAAGTCTTTATTATATTAGCATATCTTCTTTTTGGGTGCAAAGATATAAATAAAAATCGAGAATTCAATATGTTCGCGTAAAAATCTACCCAAAAACAGGCTAATAACCTCTGCAAAAAACCTCGATATTGCTCACGCAATACCGAGGCACATCCTAAAATTATTTTGATTTCTTTTCACGTTGAGACAATGCACTTGCCGCTATACTCTTCGTTCTAGCACTTGTACGACCGTCTCTCAATGCAGCTGAAGCTTTCTTAGCAACACCTACCGATGTGACTTTCTTTGCCATATTTTCCTCCTTTCTTTGTTTAGGGATAGCATGTTACAGGCTATCGTTATTATAATCTAAAATCTGAATAACTATTATCCGGCATCTCCATCATCCAACGATTATATTCGTCTACTTTAATTAAGGGATATATTTGTAGAAATTCCTTCCTAACAAAATCTACATGAAAGTCGTTAGATACAGGTAGTATAAAACACTTTCTCCTGTTTCCATCTACCACTCCAAGTTCCCAAGCCATCCACTTACTCTGAGACGCATTTGCAGAAGAAGCATATATAAGAGATCTACTGTTGAGCAGCCGTTTATGCAAGAGCAATGCGGTTGCTTTGTTGCAGTTTTCTCTTCTCAAATGTGGGTCTATAATCGAATCTAAATACACACTAACCCCCTTTTTTCGCAATGAATAGTAGATACCCTTTACGACAACTTGATCGTTTATGTTGTATGAAAGAAACACATCAAACAGTGCTTCAGTTGACTTATTCGCGTTATCATAATGGGCTTTCTCTGTATAGTTTAGGTCATTATACACATCCCTAAAATGGGTTTCACTAAATAGCTTACAAATCATATTCTATTGTTTTTTACTAAATTCCAGTAATATTTACCCAATCTTGTCAGTTTACACCCTTTAGATTCCATTGCTGCAAAATACATGAACTCCACTTGAGTTGGCAAGACGAATCCGATACTCTCTAATTTCTGTAGATCCCTAAATATCTTGATGTTAGCTTCATTAGCAAATGGTTCTTTTGATGCTGGTCCTCCCTTTATGTTAGTATGTTCAAACGATGGATCTAGCAAGAATACGTCGTGTGGTTCTTTGAAGTATGTACATAGACTTCGTATTATTTCAATATCAATAGGGGGTTGTACCTTTTTTATAGGCGCAAATTCTGTTACATTAGTTTTGAAGGTTGGTCTTTGCTGCCAAGCACCAAAGTGTCTGTCTATATATGCATATATAGCCCCCATAGTAATATTACCACAGAAATCTGCTGCCCCACCATCCAACGCATTGCACAATTGTTCTGTAAACAATCCATGGTCTCCAGATTCCTCTGAAGTTTCATCCTTTCTACAAGCGGTTAGTATAGACACACCCTGAGCAATTTCACAGCAGTCGTTTAGTTTACTATGTATGTTGCCTATTTCTCCTGAAAAACAACTGTCTAAAATTATAACCTTGTTACGAAAGTTTGATTTATTCGCCATTTTGATTATCTCACTTAGCGGTAGACCAATATTAGCGCTGGTGTTATTTATACAATCATCTGGAAATACAATTGTATTACCATATTCGCTTTTATATCCATGCCCTGCGAAATACAATAAGGCGATATGCCCATCACCTCTAAACAGATTTTCTATCAACTCTTTGGCATCTCTTGCTGACGCTAAATACGTCTTAGTCATCACATCGAAATTTAGAGACCCATCTCCATTTCGTCTTAACTGGTTGCTAATGCTTTGTGCATCATTTACACAACAATGCAATTGATGTGAAGGATAATTGTCTATACCTATGATAAGAGCCTTTCTCATACAGAATATTTTTTTACAGCATTACATATACTTTTAGTATTCCACCCAACAATAGTCGTGGCAGATTCCTTAACTACAGAAGAAGTTCTTTCCGCCCCCCAGCATTCGACTGCAATAATCGGTTTGTTGTACTTTTTTGCCATTGCAATCTCTTTCTTTATCCATTTGCTATATGTGGCATACACCCCGGCAAGAATGATAACACAACTACAGCCTTTTACTTTCGCTTCTATAGCATTTTGCAAATCCCAATCAGTACCATTTGTATGAATAGGATCATCTTGTGGAACTGAGTGGTTGTAGAATAGACCAATTTCTTCTTTCAGAAATGATAATATTTTGTTGTATTGGTCGCTATAAGACCACGAATGTGATATAAATATCCGATACATTATATATGTTATTTATGAGATAGGGTTTCCTTAGGCCCTTTTTTTTGTTACATCACACAGTTTTCTCAGGACTGTGCAACTTTATATGGGTACAAAATTACGCAATTAACATATTGTATCCAAACAATTCGAAGAAATAATATTGAAAATGCGTATAAATTTACGCATTGTAGTCTATTATAATGCTATTTTTATTTTTAGATGATTGCAAGTTTATTGATTCGTGTTGTGATATTCTTAGTTTATGCGATAAGGATTTTTAACAATGTATTTACCTTTGATATACACTAAACGATGAAAGTTCAGTTGAACCACTGAGCTTTCATCGTTTTTTTGCTATATTGGCGATTGTTAGAGTTGGTTTATTGTCTGTTCAATCCGGCTGATTATTTCAGGAGCATGGGTCAAGGGCTCGCAATCGTTCATTTCGAAGACGGTTCCGTCGGCAAAGATACAGAACAATTTTGCTTCTTTGTACTTCAATGTGCAACAGGGTTGTTTGTTGTCTTTTTCCTCCCAATAAACATGGAGTTGCTTGTGCTGTTCTATTTCATGAGAAAGATAGATGGGTCTTCTCAGATGTTCTGCCAGCATCGTCCGGATCTCCACGAATTTCTGCAACAAACGAAAGAAGTGGATTGCCTTGAATATTTCCGAGTAATTGGCAATTTCATTCGCTACCGGTGTGTATTTACATGAGCGGATGGCATAATCAATCGCCTGTGCCCGTTTGGTGGTATCCATCAAGATATTCTCACGGAAGAACTGATTCTTCTGATAGTACCTGGCGGTTTTGTCATAACCGGGTAGAACTTTCTCTACAGCCGGGCGCAATGCTTCGTAGGTTTCGTAATTCGTACGGGCAAAACGGTCGGCCAGATGGTACAGAAACCAAAGTTCGATGCAGGGATGGCTTTCGATAAAGATAACTCCCTGCTTCTTGTATTTTTCTTTAGTTGCCAGATAGAGGTTGTATTGCTCCTTGTTGTTGACCAGCGTATCCGTATCAATAACCAGGAACAACGCATCTGCCCGTTCCTGCGGCTTCTTCTTCAATTCCTTGTCAATCAGTTTCAGATTCTGCTTGTAGGAACTCCGGCTATTCTTGGGTACCTCGGGTACCATGGAGAAGCGGAACCGGTTGTTTGTTCTCAATCCGTCAAAGTAGAACCATTCCGTAAAGCCTTCCCCGTAGATTTTGATTGTATATTCCAATGGTCTGATCTGTTCCATACCTTCCCTTTTAGTCATTCATAAAAATGCTGCCCATATTGGGCTTGGCGCCGAGTTTGCCTGCACGGTAAGCATTCAGGATGGACACTTCCTTATGCAGACCGAAATCCTTGGCACGATAGACTTCTGTAGCGCCCGACTGATTCTTGTTGGCAAAATACACCATATCCCTGCGGATGTACTCCTCGTCCAGCAACATGAGGTTGTGGGTGGAAAAGATGAGCTGCCCTCTTTCGGAATTGACCAGGAAGGTTTTCAGAATATGGGTGAACAGGTCATAGTGCAATGAACTGTCCAGTTCATCACATACCAAAATCTGCTGGTTCTTCACCATGGTATAAAGCAAGGCCGAAAGTCCGTACATGCGGTTGGTTCCGTCCGACTCATCCATATTTGATAAATCTCCGGTATAGAAAGGAGTCTGGTGGGTGAAAAACAGTTCCTGCTTGGCCAGGTTGTCGGTCTGCGGTTCAGGCAAATGGAGAATATGCGCAATCTGTCTGACTTTTTCGAGTGTTTCTGCTGCCACTTCTCCTTTTTCTTCCTTGATATATAAGTCCGAAATGTTGAAGTCTGCCTTGTTCAGCATTTCACAGATAAACTTTTTACTCTCGCTGTCCAGCCGTACCACATCGTTGGCAAACTGTTCCAAATCCATCCGGTTGTCAAGCATGGGCAGAATGGTTCTTTCCAGGTAAGCGCACAAATTGTCGAACAGCGCATTTCTTTCTACATTGGCATTCATGTAGGTGGCAAGTACACTCATATTAGGCAGACAGTTGGATTCCACAAAAAGTTTCTGCGTAGCCGTCAGCTTCAGCAAGGGTCCGAAAGAGATGGTAGAGTTGCCCTTTTCTTCTATCCACTTGCGTTCAAAGAACAAGGCGCGGCGGCTGTTGGGATAGAAATAAAGTTCCTCCTTGTAGATTCTCATTCCGTCCATTTCCACAAAATACTCATAGCGGATGTCACCGATATAAAATATCAGCGTAAAGGAGGAGCGCTGGTTTCGGCTGTCCGCATCCATCAAGAAAGGTGTCAGTCCCGTACCTGAAGTGCTTTTGCGCGGACGGTTCAACAAAACGTAATAAACCAGCCACACCAGGGCTTTCAGCAGATTGCTCTTTCCGGAGGCATTCGGGCCATAAATCACTCCCAATTTGGATATGCGTACATTCTTGATTTTTACCACCGCATATTCTTCATAGGTCTTGTCAGCCGAGGCTGTAAAGTCCAATGTTTGCTCTTCCCTAATTGAGAGGTAGTTTTTGACTTTAAATTGTAGAATCATATTCTTATAGCGTTATTTTCGTAAGATATTTGCAAATATAGGCATTAAAAAGAAGAATGACTAATCTTATAACTGTTTTTATCCGGCTGGTTGGCGAATTTTTGATGAAAAATGCTGTGATTTGAACTTTAACATCTGCCAAACCCCATTTTACTGCTGAAAAAGTGGGATGTTTAATGTTTAATGATTAACTTTGTAGGTGATACAAGGCGTGTATCAAACGCTGATAGTTATAATTGAAAGTAGAAGTAATATTATTAAACAATCAGTGAGGTAGTGATTGGTAATGTTGCCATCCAGTCATTACGCTTGAAACAAGAAAAAAGACTGTGCTCATTTGTGTGTACACTAAAAAGGTCACAATTCAGACGAGGTTGCGGTTGAAGTCCATACACTTCACATACACCAGCTATTGTATGGGCTGATATACAGTATTCAATTGCTGCCGTCCACGCTGCAGTTGTAGAATTCTGAATTTAGGCCGATTTTAGAGCGAAGTGAACGTAAAACGCATACACTATACATACACTAAATCAATAAGTTAGTGATTATCAGATGCGTTTTAGAGTGGCCCAAGCTGCTGTTGAGGAATAAATCCTCAAAAAACGGCTTTTCGTACACAGTGAACGCTAAACGCATACACTATACATACACTAAATCAGTAAGTTAGTGAATATCAGAAGCGTTTTAGAGCGGCTCAGGCTGCTGTTGAAGATATGAAGTAAATTGAATATTTTCTGAATATAAAGGTGGGAGGTGCTTGGAATAAGTACCTCCTACTCTATTTTTATGGCATTTTATTTTTTCAATAAAAACATAGTTTATACATTTGCCTGCAAGACAAAATCTATATTCATATGAAAAACAAATGCCTCTTAGTATTACTGTTAGCTTTGGGATGTTGCCATGTACAAGCACAAAAAAGTCAAAAGGATCCTTTGTCCGAAGCACTCGTCCGGTTGAATCAAAAAGTGGATTCCGAATTGATTCCCGAAATAAAAAGGTTTCCCCTGATTGGAATTTCCACAGATATAAGTCCGAAACGGACAGCCGTAAACACGGCATATGTACAGTCAGTCATTCTCTCTGGAGGAATTCCTTACATGATACCTGTAACGGATAATGTAGAAATACTGCGTCAAATTGTATCCCGGCTGGACGGAATTGTCTTTACAGGTGGAGAAGACATCCAACCAATGTATTATGGCGACCTTCCTTATGAAAAACTGGAAGAAGTAAGTCCCGCCCGGGATACCTTCGACTTGATGGTGCTGAAAATGGCCGCAGATCGGAATATTCCCATATTAGGAATTTGCAGGGGACTACAATTAATGAATGTAGCTTTCGGTGGAACTTTATATCAAGATCTGCCCACGCAACATCCTTCAAGTGTCAACCATCGCCAAAAAGAATCCGGCACTACCACCACCCATCCGATATCCATCATAAAGGGAAGCAAGTTGGCAGACATTACAGGACAAGAAGTGCTGCAAGTCAATACATTCCATCATCAGGCTATCCAGAAATTGGCACCGGGATTCAAAATCACGGCTTGGGCACCCGACAGCATAGCGGAAGCTATAGAAGCTTATCCCATACGACAAATGATAGGTGTGCAATTTCATCCGGAAATATTTACAGCTGCCGGAGATACCACCATGCATAAATTATTTAAATTTCTGGTGAATAAGGCTGACACATTTAATCTGGCCAAAGATATCCATAGCCGTATCCTTTCCATTGACACTCATACAGACACTCCTCTTTGGTTTAAAAACGGTTACAGTGTAGGCCTGAGAAAAGACAACATGGTCAGCATCCCCAAAATGGAGGAAGGCAAATTGGACGCACAGTTCCTAGCCGCATTTATATGGCAGGGGAAACGGGATGACGCATCTTCACAAAAAGCCGTAGAAAGCACCACCCGATTAATTCAATCCATTTATGACGAAGTAGAGCAATACAAAGATTTTTGTGGCATCGCCCTTACGGAAGAGGATTTGGTACGTTTAAAGAATGAAGGCAAGAAAGCTTTCTTTATAGGGATCGAGAATGGTTACGCCATCGGCAAGGACTTAAAAAATATAAAAAAATACAAACAGATGGGAGTTAATTATATAACTCTCTGCCATTCTTATGATAACGATATTTGCCATTCGTCCACTCATACGGAAGATGCGACTCAAGGACTGACACAGTTTGGTCGTGAGGTAGTGAAGGAAATGAACCGGTTAGGTATTATGATAGACATATCACATGCCAGTGAAGGTACTTTCTGGGATGTGATAAAATATAGTGCACAACCTATCATCGCCTCTCATTCCTCGTCAAAGGCTTTATGCGACCATGACCGTAATCTAACAGACGAACAACTCCGTGCCCTAGCGAAAAATGGCGGAGTGGCACAGTTATGTCTCCTCGATGCCTATATCAATAAAAAAACAAAAGCCGCATCCATTTGTGATGCAGTCGAACATTTGGACCACATGATTAAAGTAGCCGGCATAGACCATGTAGGAATAGGTACAGACTTTGATGGCGGTGGTGGTCTGCAAGGATGTAGAGGAGATAATGACTTAATTAATCTGACCATAAAAATGATTGAAAAAGGATATACAGAAGAAGACTTAAGGAAGATTTGGGGAGGTAATCTCTTGAGAGTAATGAAGCAAGTACAGGAAGCACCACTTCTTTCTTCAAAAAAACGCAGATAATACCCAAACAAGGATAATTAAAAATATATAGAAATATCCTATTATCATTTTTCGGAAATTATCAGGGCTGTCTCACCAATGGACAGCCTCTTTTTGTAACTTACAGTTTAATAGTAAAAGAAATAAGACAGACCTTATTCCCCTCTCCTCACCATAGGAATTTTCCTATTACAAATAGGGAAACTCTCCTTTACAAATAGGAATATTCCGTTTATTGTATCATTCCCTCCACTTATCTTTGTGACATAAGAAAAACAAATTTTAAAATTAACGGATATGAGAACAAAAATACTGAAATACTTCGGAATGGTAGTTGTACTGATAATAATGGTTAACCTAACCTCCTGTGAAGTATCCATAGAAAGTTGGTACGATGATGATGATTACAGCGAAATATATTACAGAACCACTCGGGAACTATGCAGCCGGACCTGGCAAGAAACTTGGGAACAAGACGGTGAATACTACACACAACGACTAGACTTTTACGAAAATAGAACAGGCACAGACATCATACGAATAGAACATCGAAACGGCTATGTAACCGAAGACAGGTACAATTTTGAATGGAGATGGGATAACAGCGCACAGACATGTATCCGTATGGTTTACGGTCCCAGTGACATTTCATATTTTGAAAATATATGGTTGGCCGGAAACTTCTTAAAAGGCACATTGGATGGTGTCAATGTAAATTTCACAGGAATCAGGTAAAAAGAAAAAAGCGGGATGATACCCAACACATATCATCCCGCTCTCCTTTTTCCAAATACACTACTCAACTTTAATACTCTTTACCGGATTCTCATTAGCAATACGCCAAGCTCTAACAACGACACACACCACTATCAGAGCGATAATCACCAATGCTGTTCCGACAAAATACAACGCATTCATATCTATCGTTTCGGCAAATTGATCCAACCAAGCCTTTCCTGTAAAGTACGATACTACAATTCCCATCAAGACCGATGGGACAGCAACATATAATATATCACGGGACAGCAACCGAAGAATAGTCGAAGCTTCAGCACCATTCACCTTACGGATAGCTATTTCCTTACTGCGACGTTGTGTTTCATCATTCACGTAACCTATCAACCCCATAACAACAATAAGCAAAATAAAAGTAGAAGTAATCCATACAGAATTACGAAAACGATATACATTGCGATAGATTTCCTTCAGCATGGTATCTATCGGAATAAATTCCAATGCCTTAGTGGAATGCACCTGCTCCATGTATTCGTTCAGCTTTTTCAAACTCTCATCGTATGGCTGCTTTAAACGTACATCAAAAGTGTGACTGGTATTATGACTATAAACCAAAGCCACGGGAAACTGCTTATAAAGAAAAGACGTATTGCGCACATTACGGAATACACCAACAATGGTTCCGGCTTTATCAAAATCATTCAACCGTTTGCCTACTGCCCCATCTGTCCATTTCATCAGCCGCACTACTTCTTCGTTGACCAATACATCTCCCTCATTCTGCATATCTTTCCCTTCAATAATAGTAATCCCCATGGTTTCAGCATAATTCTTATCACAAGGATTATACATCAAGGTTTCTATTCGCTTGCCACTATTATCAATCAGCCCACGAGTCCAATATTCTCCCAGAACACCATGCATAGAACGGGTGGCATTTTCCACCATGGGTTGACGACGAAGATCGTTAACCATATTCTCTGCTTCTTCGGGTGACATCCATGTTTCCGCCTCCACCAATCCTGGAGTACGGATACCCATATCACTATTAATCAGATGATGATACTGCATCAAAGATACTAACAAAATCCCCATCACAAAAGATACCCCCATAAATTGTACAAATAAAAGAGAACGCTTCCACCCCTTTTTCCCATCTGTGTAACGACGAAAAACTTGAGTGACAGGAATGCGTGAAAACAATCTTCCCGGCAGCACTCCGGCTACTATGAACAGTACAAAAACAATGAGCATCGGAACCCATAAAGTTTCCAATGTAAAGAGTGAGGACAACTGCACCGAAAGTAAATCTTCTATCAGATCTTTGGTATTGAAAATAATAAAGAGGGCCACTATAACGGACATCAATACCACAATCCCCGTCTCAAAAAGGAACATACTGAAAATATTGATTGCACTGGCACCACTACACTTATGCACACCTATACTTTTTGCCCTGCGGCTCATGGTAGCAATAGCTACTAATACATAGTTCATGATTGCCACAAAAAATATGGCAAAGCCCAAAAAACCATAAATGTAAAGGCGAGTGCGGGTATTTGAGTCATCCAGATGAATTTCGGGCAATGGCTGTGCATCATAAAAATTTCTCCATTCATCATCAGCAGAATCAGGATAATATTTTTGCATAGCCTTGTATATCTGACGATTGATTTCTTCCCTGTCCACCCCATCGCGCAAACGGAGAATAGTATAATAAATGTCATTACGCCCCCATGTTCCACCCCCTATATAACCACCTCCGGCATAAATGGGAGCTACAAAATCAAAATGATAGGCCGTATTTTCCGGAGTATCCTGATAAACACCACGGACTGTCAGTTCATGCTGTTTATCCAAAGATAATTTTTGTCCCACAGGGTCCTGTCCACCAAAGACATCACGAACAAAAGTTTCAGAAACGAATATGCTCCCTGCCCTTTGCAATTCCTCAGGATTCCCTTTCAATACTTTGATGCCGAAAGTACGGAAATAGCAAGTATCTACATAAGCGTAGTTTACGTCTTTCAGCTTATGACCATCCTTGAATACATTTAATGTCTCAAAATTGAAAATGACTGTAGCATTTTCAATCCATTGTGACAAATCACTGCGGAATGCTTCTGCCATCGGAGCAAACAAGCTATCATCATATCCTTCTCCTTTCTCTCCAGTCTTTACATTCTCTCCTCCTCCACGTACCAACACCAATCGGTCGGCATCAGGGTAACATTTTTCATAATTGAGTTCAAATGCTATTTGTGAAAAAAGCAGAACACCAATAGTCAAGCCTAATGAAAGCGATATGACTTTTGTCACATTGCTTCCACGGCCGTGTAATGTCGATTGTATTGCATAATAGATTTGTTTCATTACAACCACCCTTTCATTATTATTCTTTAATGTTCGCCACTACACTACCGTCAAACAAATGAATGACACGATGAGCAAATCCGGCATCATGCTGAGAGTGAGTTACCATGACAATACTAGTCCCCTCCTTGTTAAGTTCGGTCAATAGATTCATTACTTCAGCACCGTTCTTTGAGTCCAAATTACCGGTAGGCTCATCGGCGAGGATCAATTTAGGGTTAGTAACCACAGCACGGGCAATAGCCACACGCTGTTGTTGACCGCCGGAAAGCTGTTGCGGGAAATGCTTGGCACGATGACTCAAGTTCATTCGCTTTAAAATTTCCAGAACACGCTCCTTACGTTCACTAGCCTTGATTCCAAGATAAGTCAACGGTAATTCCACATTTTCAAAAACATTCAGTTCGTCTATCAGATTAAAGCTTTGAAATACAAAACCTATTACACCTTTACGCAGGCGGGTGCGTTCTTTTTCTTTCAGATTGGCTACTTCATTGCCCAGCAACTTGTAACTGCCTTCAGTAGGATTGTCCAACAGACCAAGGATATTCAATAAGGTGGATTTTCCACAACCTGATGGTCCCATAATAGCTACAAACTCTCCTTCTTTCACCTCTATGTTTACATGATTCAACGCAATTGTTTCTACTTCTGAAGTACGAAATACCTTACTTAAATTTTCAATCTGTATCATAATAATAAATTTTAATTGTTTGTTCTATTGATCTTTATTCTGATTTAATACTCTTTACTGGATTCTCATTGGCAATGCGCCATGTTTTGGAAATGACACAACTGACAATCAATATCAAGACCACGATAGCTACACATACATAATAAGGAACAAGCGAACCTACAGTCACAGCAAACTGTTCCATCCATAAACCACCTACATACCATGCCCCTAGTGTACCTGCGACTACAGCCGGGAAAGAAATCCAAAGAACATCTTGCACCAACATTTCCAATATCGCAAATGACTCAGCTCCATTCACTTTACGAATAGCAATTTCTTTCGAACGTCGCTGTAATTCATCATTAATATAGCCTATCAGTCCCATCAAAGTAATAAACAAGATGGCAATTGCCGCCAATAAAGTCGCATTACGAAATACACGAACGGAATTATAACTATCCGCCATTTTTTGTTCCAAGCTTTCAAAGCCGACTGTTTGATTAGGAAAAGCTTCGGCAGCATCACGCTTCAGTTTCTGAAGATTCTCACCAAAGGGTTCCTTCAGACGGAGATAAACAAGATCAGCCAAATCTTTGGGATGATGATGCAAGACAAACGGTTTCAGCTCTGAGTAGAATCCGCCAATATTAAAATCTTTAATCACACCTACTATTTTGACACGGCCTTCTTCTGTCTGTATACTCTTACCTAAAACATCTTTTCCCCAATGCATTCTCCGTACAAATTCCTCATTCACTGCCACCTCACCGGATTCACGAGGCACACGCCCTTGCTGTATGACCATTCCCATAAAAGCTACATAATTCTCCTGAGTAAAATCATAACGGCTGGAAAAAAGACTCGTTCCTTTCTCATCCGGTATCATCTGCCCGCTATATCCATTAGACGGATAGCTAGTTGCCGAAGTCAATGCTTCCACGTATGGAAGCCCCTCATAAAAGTGACGGGCAGCAAGCCGGGCTTTAGCATCCGGTGCATTATTAACGCCAATCACTACCCGCTCAGGATTATAACCCGGATCTTTATTAATAACATAATGATACTGGAGCATCACTACACACATCAATCCACATATAAAAGCCACTCCTGCAAATTGGATAAACAATAACGGACGTTTCCATCCTTTCTTACCCTCTGTATAACGCCGGAAAACCTGTGTGACCGGTATCTTTGAAAAAATTCGTCCCGGCAGCACACCACCAATGAGGAATAAGACAGCAGTCACTCCAAAAGGCACCCAAATACGTTCCACCGCAAAAAGAGACTCCAGTTTAGCAGCTGTAGTATCTTCCACAAATTCCCGGAAATTAAACATTAAAAAAACCATCAAAAACAATGAAAGCAAAATAATAATACCGGTTTCCCACATAAACATACCAAAAACAGTACCCGTTCCCGCTCCGCTGCATTTATGAACACCAATACTTTTGGCACGCCGGCTCAATGAAGAAATAGAAATCAACACATAATTCAATGTCGTGATAAACAAAATAGATATACCTAAAATAAGCATAATATTACGCATTCTTTTCACTTCATCATATCCACGGTACGTATCCCGAACAGGTTTTGCCATGACAGTGATTCCCAACTTATCACTTCTGGGAATATGTTGCTGTACTACCATATCAATACGCTTGTTCAATTCATCCAAATCAATATCCTGCTTCAACCGGATATATTCTTTCCAGCTGTCCCCACCGTCCCATGAATAATTTCCTATCCGGCGGCTCCAGATAGAAGGCAAGGAAATGACAGCCTTCGGTCGCATAGTACAATTCTCAGGTAAAGCAGCATACGTTCCTTTGACTGTCAACTCAATTTCCTTATTGAAACTAATTATTTTACCAATCGGGTTCTCACCGCCAAACATTTTATCCGCCAAATCTTTACTCAGGAAAATTACATCTTTTTGCTGCAATTCACGTACCGGATCACCACTCAAGACCTCAATACCCATTGTCTGAAAAAACAATGAATCAGCAGCAACTTTAAAATCATCAAAGCGGACACTCCCGTTATAAATAGGTGCCGAAACCGGCCACGAGCCTGTACTTGCCGCCGATTCCACAATTTCCGGCATTGCATCCAGTATGCCTCCGGCAGCTGCACCGATAATGAACTCACTCGGAGGAAAAGGCTCTCCATTTACTGTCCATATATTCCACAACTGGTATAATTTATCATGATCCTTAAAACAAGTATCAAAACTCTGCTCATACACAACTCTTGAGAAAAGCAGAATACTCATAGTCAGGCCCAAGCCTAACGAAACGACTTTTATAATATTAGCTCCACGTCCATGTATCAAAGCCTGAATGACATAATAAATCTGTTTCATATTTCGTGTTTTTAATTATTATTATTTTAAAAGAGAGAAGTCCCGTTTCACAACGTTACTTCCCATAAAGTGTATAAGAAACTAAAGTTTCTATAATTCGTTCTCTATAATATAAATGCCAAAACCGTGCCACGCAAACAAATGACTGATTAACAACACATTGCAAAATAACAAAAAGAAACAGTCTGTCTAATTATTAGACAATAATGTATGATAATTAGACAGACTATGAAAACAAACAAATAGTTCTACGCTTCAAACTTATTGGAATTTGCCTTATTTTACTATCTTTGCATTATCACCTATATAAAACAAATTATTATGAAACACATTCTTTTGGCAGCCTGTGCGGTTGCCATATTAAGCGGTTGCGGTTCGCAAGGGAAACAGGCAGCCCCTACCGAAAATCCATTCCTTTCAGAGTACACAACTCCCTTCCAGGTTCCTCCTTTCGACCAAATCAAGATGGAACATTACAAACCCGCCTTTTTGCAGGGCATGGAAGAACAACAGAAAGAGATTGACGCTATAGTAAACAACCCCGAACCCGCCACTTTCCAGAATACCATTGCAGCACTGGATCAAAGCGGAGCGTTACTTCGTAAAGTCAGCACCGTATTCTACGGACTGAAAAGCGCCAATACCAATGATGAAATGGACGCACTGAGCCGTGAACTCTCTCCACTACAATCAAAACACAGCGATGACATCGCCTTAAATGAAAAACTTTTTGCACGTATTAAAGCTGTCTATGAAAATCCCGGCAATTTGGACAAAGAGCAAAAGAAGTTGTTGGAAGAAACCTATAAAGATTTTGTACGTGGAGGTGCCAACCTGGATGCCGACAGTCAAAAAAAACTGCGTGAATTAAATAGTGAGATTTCCATGTTACAGCTCACCTTCGGCCAAAATATGCAGAAGGAAACCAATGCTTTCCAATTGATCGTGGACAAAGAAGAAGACTTAGCCGGATTACCCCAAAACCTGATTGCCAGTGCTGCCGAAACAGCTAAAGAAGCAGGCATGGAAGGCAAATGGATTTTCACCCTGCATAATCCCAGCGTCATGCCTTTCCTGCAATATGCCGATAACCGAGACCTGCGTGAAAAGATATTCAAAGGATACATTAACAGAGGAAATAACGGAAATGAATACGACAACAAGGAAGTGGTACGCAAACTGCTCAAAGCCCGTCTGGAAAAAGCCAAGCTGATGGGATATGAAAACTATGCTTCCTTTGCACTGGAAGAACGTATGGCGAAAACACCGGATGCCGTATATAAATTATTAGACCAGATTTGGACACCTACTCTGTCCAAAGCCAAAGAAGAACTGGCAGATATCAATGCCGAAATAAAGAAAGACGGAAAAACCTTCACAGCCGAAGGTTGGGACTGGCGTTATTATGCAGACCGAGCCAAGAAAGCCAAATTCGACTTGGATGAAAATCAGGTACGTCCTTATCTGAAACTGGAAAACGTACGTGACGGTGTGTTCTATGTTGCCAACAAACTGTACGGTATCACTTTCACCCAGCTGGACAATCTTCCCCTCCCTCATCCCGATGCACAGGCATTCGAATGTAAGGACAAAGACGGTTCTCATCTAGGTGTACTCTATATGGACTTCTTTCCGCGTGCCAGCAAGAAAGGTGGCGCATGGTGCGGAAGCTATCGTTCACAGACCTACAAGGACGGCAAGAAAGTGGCTCCTGTAGTAACCGTGGTATGCAACTTTACCAAACCGGCAGCCGGACAACCCGCTTTGCTCAGTGCAGATGAAGCGAATACCTTGTTCCACGAATTCGGACACGCTTTACATAATCTTTTCAAAGATGTACATTATTATGGTGTGGCTAGTGTTCCGCGTGATTTTGTAGAACTGCCGTCACAGATAGATGAGCATTGGGCTTTTGAACCGGAGGTATTGAATGTATATGCCAAACATTATCAGACAGGTGAAGTTATTCCTGCCGGACTGGTTGAAAAAATGGACAAGAGTGGCAAATACGGACAAGGCTTCGCTACGGCTGAATATTTAGCTGCTTCCCTGCTGGATATGGATTATCATGTATTAAAAGAAATTCCCGATGATATGGACGTTATGCAGTTCGAAGCAGAAACATTAGGTAAGCGCGGATTGCTGAAACAAATTCCGTCACGCTATCGCACCACTTATTTCAACCACACCATGGGTGGTGGATATACTGCCGGTTACTATAGTTATATTTGGGCAGAAGTGCTGGATTGTGACGCATACGAGGCATACAAGGAAACAGGCGATATCTTTAATCAAGAAGTAGCAGGAAAGTTCCGCAAATATATCCTCACTCCCGGCTGCATTGACGATGCGATGGACATGTATGTCAATTTCCGTGGCAAAGAACCCGGTATTGATCCCTTGTTAAAGAACAGAGGACTAAAATAACCCTCTAACCCTAAATAGAATTCCTCCCCCTGCAAAAGACAAATGATTGTGACTCTTGCAGTGGGAGGATTCTCATTTTGTAGTATGATTGCGGATAGTTCTTTTTATTTTTTGTTCCAAAGCAAGAAATAATCCTCAGAGAAAGCGTACCTTTATGCCTGTCAAATCAAAAATTAAATTATGAATCAACCTATTGCTATGAACACCACAAGAAAACATGTGGTATGGCTGGATGTCGTTCGTTTGGTAGCCATGTTCACCGTAGTTTGCTGCCATAGTGCAGACCCGTTCAACTTTTACCCCGGCGAACCGCCAGCCAACATTGATGAAATCAAATTCTGGGGAGCCGCCTACGGAGCCTTTCTCCGTCCGTGTGTCCCACTGTTTGTCATGATTACAGGAGCATTGCTGCTCCCCGTACGTGGCGAAATATCCGCTTTCTACAAAAAAAGAATCAGCCGTGTATTCTGGCCGTTCCTTATCTGGAGTGTCATTTATAATTTATTTCCCTGGTTTACAGGATTGTTGGGACTTAATCCTGAAATAATCCTTGACTTTTTCCCTTATAGCGGTGAAGAAGCCGCCCGTCAGTCACTCAACGTATCATTGGGTTATATAGCAGAAATGCCTCTCAATTTCTCTTTATTAGACGTACATATGTGGTATATCTATCTGCTTATCGGATTATATCTATACCTTCCTATTTTCTCCGCATGGGTAGAAAAGGCCTCGGAGAAAGCCAAACTATGGTTTCTTGTCGCATGGGGAATAACCGGCTTGTTACCTTATTATTATCAGTTCGTATCCCCATACATTTGGGGAGGCTGTGCGTGGAACTCGTTCAATATGCTCTATTATTTTGCCGGATTCAACGGGTACTTGCTATTGGGACACTATCTGCGCAACCACGACTGGTCATGGAGTAAGACACTGTCAGTCTGTATCCCCATGTTTCTGGCAGGTTACATGGTCACATTCTTCGGTTTCCGCCACATGACCGCATTACCACAATGCACTGATGAAATGTTGGAACTGTTCTTCACCTATAATTCTTTGAATGTGATTATGATGACTATCCCCTTCTTCCTCATAGCCAAGAAAGTAAAAGTACGCTCAGAACTGATCCAGCGTATGCTGGCAAACTTGACCGTATGTGGTTTTGGCATCTATATGATACATTATTTTTTCACAGGTCCGGGTGTAGTCCTGATGCGCAATATCGGTGTTCCCGTGCCTTTACAAATTCCCGCTGCCGCAATCGTGGCATTTGGCGTATCGTGGCTGCTTGTGGTATTCATTCGTAAAATAAGCGGCAAGAATGCTAAATACATTGTAGGATAATAAAAACAGGACATACAAATATCGTTATATAAGAATAGCCGGAACTACTTTTTCCAAGTGATTCCGGCTATTCTTATAATGCTTCATCCACTAGAAATCAAGTCAGTTATTTGAGATGTAATTTAAAGAATATACCTCCGCTAAAAAATTTACCGTCATTCAGTTCAGCAATAAGATTGATATGGTCTTTCCATATTGAATAAGTTCCACCCACATTCACAGTATAAGTTGCTGTATGCAGATCTTCCGCATGTCCGGGACACACTTCCGCCATCAGATTAAATCCATTCAGAGCTTTCTGCCAGAAACCTTCGCCCTTCATGCCAAAATGAAAGTTTACCCCTGCAGCAAGACGGCTATAATGCACATCACTCATAGCTTTACCGATAACCCAAGCTACATGCCCCCCCACTGTACCTATTCCACTAAATTCAACATGTTTCGTTGCCGCCAGATAATAACGTGTCAAGTAATTGTGGTTTCCGCTACCACCGCCCCCCCAATCTATGTCTCCACCTCCATTTGAAGAATGGCTTCCCGGATCATTCGCACCAATCACTACCTGAGGCGTCCAAGCCTTCCACCAGCCTTCTTTCCATGCCCTCAACCGGAAATGAAACGATCTGTCCTGATTGGTAAACCTGCCCCAAGTTTGCTGAGGCCAATAAGAAGAACCATGTATCCCCTTTACCAACGTACAAGTATATGCTACTTCCAGCCAAGGAAACAAAGTACAATTTATATAATAGTTATAGGTATAGGGATGATATTCACTTCTCACCCAATATCGGGAAAGTATATTTACATCAAGCATATTTCCTCCCAGCATAACGGTTTTATCTTTCTGCATAACGGCAGTAGGTGCATGAAGTAGTCCTGTAGTACCATAAAAAGCCTGCCCTTTGATAACATTCATTCCTCCAAAGAGTCCCCCCAGAAATATTAGAGTTCTTAATTTCACTATTCTATGAATTTTAATTTATATTTGCAGCATGAAAACAGATGTATTAAAAATACTCGGAAAAATTATTCCTACTGCTATCTTCGTCCTGTTGTTGCCATTCTCCATTATTTACATGGCAATAAGCAAAGTCTGCTCTTTCATCCGAAAATTCTTTCCCCGATAAAGCGTACCGGAAACAAGAATGCAGCTTGCAGATATCTTGTACGTGTATGTTTCTCCTTATACATTCTATAAACGAAACGCAAATTCATCTTATCAACCCAGTTCGGATAATAGTGCATCCTATTCATTGCCGTTTGGTGAACAAAGCCACCACACGTAAAGCCGATGCCTTGGTAACCCATCTTTTTTACCTTAAGCAGAAACTTTTCCTGCATCAAGGCCCCCATACCTACTATCAGAAAATCCGGATTTAATTCGACTATATGAGAAGCTTCCTTATTCATTTCAGCATCCGAAGAGAAATATCCGTTCCTGAACCCTGCAATGCGTAACTCCGGATACTGCTCTTGAAATATCCTCACAGAACACTCCACTTGTTCTTGACCCGAGGCTACGATATAGAGCGTTTTACGGCTTTCCATGAGGTAATTCAACAATTCGGGAGCAAGGGAGGTCATATCAAAACTACGTCTGGTCACTCGCTTTCCGTATACTAATCTTATGGCAGAAACCAGTAAAGAGCCATCGGCAAAAATACCATCGAATTGTTCAAATAGGGATTTGTTTTCTAAAGCTATGAGATAAGATACGGGGTTGAGAAAGGTGTAAATTCTGTTTTTCGTTTCGAAAAGTTCGGGAGACGTCCATTTCTCTGTTTGCAAAATGTAGGTAACTAACAAAGAGTTCATTATCTGATATTTTGTGTCAAATAAGTAATAGACCGTTTTGTTTCCTCCATTATTATTTTATTTACACCTGCATAATCAATGGGAGTTTCCAAAATCTTTTGCATTTTATTCATATCGGTAACTATACGATTCTCTAGTCCAAACTGTTTTAATAAAGACACCAATTTATTACTATTCATATCTCGTACTATAGTACAAAATTCTTTATTAAATTTTATAGAGAATACACTACCATGAAATGTATCAGTAATAATATAAGATGCTCCTTTAAAATAAGCTAGTACTTCAAACGGAGTAGGAATAACAACTTCATCACACCATGAAAAATAATGTCCTATTGATATCAACTTCAGTTCTTTTGATTTAGCAAAATTTCTGATAGAACTTATTTCCTTTTTATCAGTAATTCTTCCCGGATATGTATAAACAATTATATATTCATTCCTATTGAATTTATCAGGTATAAATTGATTATAATCAAACATCAACACTGGATCAACATGAAGCCAAGGAGTTCTACCGGTTAGTTCTTCAATAACTTTCATGCTATTCTCGTCACGCACAGAAATGGCATCTAAATCATGCAATAAACTTGAGACAATTTCCTTTTTGCCGACAAGTTGTAATTTGTCTATAGTAGTCGCACCAAAGGATGCTGCATACGTAATGATCCGACTTGCATTCAGTCCTTTCCCAAATAATTGAGACGAAAAACCAAACCAAGTCTTTTGAGTACAATTAAATACTTCATCACTTCCAATAACCACTACATCATAATGTTTTGTATTTATTCCTTTTTTTACTCCCAAATAAGGTAGGAACTCTTTTTGAAAACGATTCTGAAAAACAAATATCGTTTGGAAACGTTTGTAAAAATCCCATCCCCATAAGCGCTGGAAAAGTAATTTAATATTGTAAAAACAACTGGTCTTATATCCTTCTAATTGTTCTCCGGGAATAATATTTATAAATTCACAGGTATGACCTAATGACTCAATATTCTTTTTTAAAGAAAAGGCTTGAAGAAAAGAACCGTAGTTCTTAATTTGCTGCATGGAGAGAATTGCTACTTTCATAAAGTTCTGTATTTGTCATAAACGATCTTTGCAAAATCAAACAAATGATATTTAGATGCATATTTCTTGATTCTTCCTTTAAGACTATTATCTAGCAAATGATATTCTTTTGATATATCTTTCAATGATTTATGTGGATTCAAAAAAGATTGGATAATTTCATTGCGTTGAGGATGTAATGGTGAAGGATGAATGATATTGAGATTCTCTACCAAAGATTCCTCCAATGTACGTTCCTCTCTAAACACATTTTCCAATTTCATTATAGCATCCATTCCTCTCGCATTATTCACCAACACTAAAGAAACCCCTCTTAACACATTGTGCTTAAAAGGTTTTCCATGACGTCCTATTCCCCAAAAATCCGCAATAGAACAATCTCCTACTCTTGGTAACTTTGCAAATGGACATATATAGCAAGATTGACGAAATAATGCTGCTTTTTCAAAAGCACACATATATAAATTTTCAATATCGAATATAGGTATCAATTTACCTCTATCCGAAATGGATGGGGAATAGCCCCATCCATTTCGGCGGCGAAATTCAAAAGATGATATTTTGCATTTTTTCAGAGTTCTTAGTTTCGACAAATAGGATTGAAATACCGCATTTGAAGGTGTACCATGACAAGCTAAATCTAATGTCAATAAATTATCATAATCTTTATGCAAATAAGCATAAAGACCGGCTATTTGACAAGGAGTACCAGTAAAAAGAACCTGTTGACCATTCTTTAAACAATCCTTTACCTCTAAGAAAACACCGTCCAATTCACTTTGAACATATTTACTACCTCGTAAAGGAGGCAATTCTTCCAATTTGTCAACCTTAATATGATGACATCGCAATTTTTCATCAAAAGCAGCTCCAAATACAATACCACCATTATCCAATATTTTCCTAGCAAAAGCAGAAAATGCTCCTCCTGAACTGCTAACCGTTCTATCCGGAACGCTCCATAAAGCAAATGCTCTAGGAGTTATTGCATTATCAAACGACAATGGTGATAGGACAGGACATCTTTTTTCACAAAGACCACATCCAACACATTCATTTTCATTTATTATTGGATACAAGAATCCATTGCAATCTTGGACTATTTCAATAGCATTGTAAACACATACATTTACACAAGCCGTACAACCTGTACAAGTTTCTTTAGAAGCTAAATTTATCATTTGTTTCTTTTCTCGTGACACCATTCTTCTAAATAAATTTTTCTCAATTCATCAGCTTCTTTCTCTATATTATATCCGGCAACAGTCAAAAGTCCGCAGTTTTTAATACAACGTTCTCTTCTGGTATGATCTTTACTATAATCAATAATATATTTAGCCCATATTCTAGGAGTATTCTGTAGTGAAAGAGACATAACATCTTCCCCTATTTCCACATCTTTTGTTATACAATTAGAAATAAAACACGGCAATCCGGCTGCCTGTGCTTCTAATACAGACAATGGCATACCTTCATAAAAACTAGGAAGCATGAACACGTCAAAGCTCTGTAACAATTGAGGAATATCCGAACGTAGACCAACTAATATTACACAATCCTCTACATGAAGATTTTTTACCGCTGTTTCTACCATTCCCCGTAGTGGTCCATCTCCCACTAGTAATAATTTACTATTAGGTATAAGCCTATGTATTTCTGCAAATACAGCAATAACAAAGGGATGATTTTTTGCATCCATAAACTTCCCGACATGCCCGACAAGGAAAGTGCTATCGCTAATACCTAATAACTGGCGTATTTGCTGTCTCACACTTACGTCATAATGAAAACATGACACTTTGATAGCATTACGCAATATTTGATATTGTTTATTACCAAATAACCATTCACCTGCCGCATCTGAACAAGCAATAGCCTTGGTATAACTCATTAAAAAGAACGGATGGAGCAACAGATTTATCCACGGATGCTGTGATCTGCTTGTATGGTTATGTACTATCCTCCTTTTTACACCTGCCCAGTTCGCTGCCATAAGTTCCAACACAGACGTAGAACTATTACCATGTACATGTAAAAGATCATAATTTTTACACAATCGTCTTAATCTATAAAAATAGGATACTATTTTTTTTCTAGGCGGCAACTGGTAATATTCACTGCCTTCAACATGTATTTCATCAAGTAATGATTGTGATGGAACATTAGTCGAAGCAAAATCTATTTTTAATCCTTCTTTATTCATCGCCCGATAATAATTCATCATTACTGTGGTCAGTCCACCAGTGGAAGTAAAAGCTGTGGTAATAACAACAAGTATCTTCATATTATACAGTCATTTCACTCAGTTCCACAATACGTTTACAACTATTGGCATCTTTGAATTTATAAATAATATCTGTTATCCTATGACGTTTTTCTTTATAAATATCTTTTCCTACTGCAAAGTCATCAAGAAATTGCCAAAAATCATCTTTGGACTTAATGATATGACCGCCCATATAATCTTCAGGATTTTCAAAGACAAAACCTCTCATTTTATCATACTCCTCAATATCAGGAACAACAAAAGCCATAGGTCTATCCAAAAGTAAATATTGTAAAGATGCTGATGAATAATCACCTATCAATCCATCAGACTGCGCAGTAAGTAAAGCCAAATCATAATTCTCTTTTAAGAACTCTTTATGAGAAAAAATACTCAGATGACTGAAACATTGCATATTATAACCAAACTCTTTTTGAGCTGGATGAAGTTTTACTATAAGCTTTATATTATACTTTTTTAGACGCTCATTTAACTCCAAACAATCTGTTTCTTTGAACAAGGGAAGACTATCCAACTTCGAATCATTGTAACTTAAATAATCTGACTGCCGAAAAGTAGGCATCCATAAAAGCATTTTGTCATATTGATGAAAATCATACGTGTTTCTACCACTTTTAAGTAAGGCATCAGTCATAGGATCTCCGCAAATTTTTATATTGCTTGCTTCACATCGGTATTCTTTTGCCATAATGGGTACATAATACTCCGAAGGAGCAATCATGTAAGTAAAATAAAATTCATCACCATTATTAATATTGGTTAAAGCTCCCATTGTCTTGAAATTGGCATTGCCATGATCCATGTGAATTACAATTTGAGACGATGCCGGCTTGACAGGAAGCTGCCCTGCTGTATAAAATACATGCTTTGCTCTTAAAAATACGAGCAAAGTTTTACCCCCCGATATAAAAGTAACACGTGGCTCATCTTCTGCATATTTTAAATGTTCTATGCCACAATATATTTTATACCTTTCATTAAAATGATTATCAAGCAAATACTGTCTCAATGGTAATAAACTATGACGGATACCCATATTGGATATATACAACAGTACTATCGAATCATCTTTCTTTACTATTTTATTTAACAGCGTTATTATAGGAAAGACTACATTCTTTATCATCTTCTTTAAAATCACATTACGTATCATTTCATCATCTGTTTACATTGTTCATCAATTTCCTTAAAAGCATTCACAAGTTTAGCGTTATCTTCATGATTCCGCACAGCTATCCTTATATATTGTTTACCATCGAATCCCTCTTTGTCACTACACTCACGAATAAGAATATTATAGTGTTTCAACATCGTCATAGCAAGCCAGCCAACACTACAAGGAGGAAGAACTTCACATAAAAAATAATTAGCCTGCGATGGCATCACACGAAGGAAATGAATGGAACAAAGCTCCAATTCAAACAGATTACGTTCTGAAATAAATTTCTCACAAGCACGCTTATAATCCTTTTCATATTTGGAGAATATCTGCATAAAAAACTCAGCAAAGGAATTTATATTCCAAATACTCACTGCCTTTTTCATACGAGTAATAAGTCCAACATCCGCCGAACACATAATACCAAGCCTCAAACCTGGTACACCATAGCTTTTAGAAATACTCTTTATTACAATCATATGTGGATAGGTTTCAAGTACATTATCGTAAAGTAATGAATTGTTCGTCCACCCTTCACTAAAATCAACAAAACTCTCATCAACGATTAGACGTACTCCATGTCTTTCACACCACTTGGCTAAAATACAAACATCCTCCATCGAAATATAATTCCCCGAAGGGTTATCAGGATTAATGAGTAAAAGAGTATCTACGGGCTTGCTGCCAAAGAAATCCATCAAATCTTGTATATTGTAACGATATTCATTATTTTGAGGAATAAAAGTCACAACAGTCTGCAATTGACAACGATTGGGATACTCCTCAAATGTAGGACGAATAATTCCAAGAGTTCCTGTTAAGGTTTCCATTAGTTCTTTAATAAGTTCTGCCGCACCGTTTCCACAAATAATATAATCCTCCTTTACCCCCCAACATTTACTGGCAAGAAGCGTGTTCACCTTCATTCCAGACGGATACTCTGCAACAAGTGTACGAAAGTTTGCTTCCATTTCATCAATAATTTTTGACGAATGGAAATAAGGGTTCACCAAATAACAAAAATCAAGCATTTGGGGAAATCGCCAAAAGCCACCGTATCGGCTATAAAATTTTCCAAGCATGTTTTCATCACCAGCAAAAATAGTTTCTGCTATATCCAAATCTTGTTTATCATCTATCTCATACCATTTTTCGTTGGTTATAGGCAATGCTTTTAAATCATGACTATCGACAAAAGATATGATACGAAGAACATTCTCATAATATTCATTGTTACCCACGGCTTTTGTATAAGCTTCAAGAAAAGGGACATATTTTTTTTCCGCGAACTCTTTAGAGAATTTATATATATTCACAGTCTTATAATAATCCTTTATATCACTATACTTGAAAGCTTCTTTAGGAACAAAATTCACTATGTTATTATCTTCATCAATGCGTACCATAGTTCCATCCATCCAAGTTTCATATTTAGCAACAAGTGCAAGATTTGGATGTGGGTTATTAATAAGAAGATCAAAGATTCCATCATCATAAATAAGGTCACTCTCAATAAGTAATGAATCATCTTCTTGTAAATGTTGTTTCGCTAGTGCCAACGAGTAAATGTTATTAGTTCTATCATATATAGGGTTTTTTATATACTCTATCTTTAATCCCATGTATTCTTTTCCGACATAGTCTATAAGTTCTTTACCCTTATAACCCACTACTATAACAATACGATTTAACCCTAATTTACTCAGCTGTCCAAGCAAACGATCAATCAGTGTGACACCATTCACTGGTACCATACATTTCGTACAGTTTTTTGTATATTCACCAAGACGTTTGCCCATACCGGCTGCTAAAATAATTGCTTGCATATATTTATAAAATGATTATTGATTACAGTAACTATCTGGTTGAGTAAGAAGAGGGACTTTCTCCCTCCCTTCCTTACAGAACCCGCTTGACAGACTCATAGTGTCTTTTACGACATTATTATATTGCTCTTTCATTAACTCGCCCTTTAAACATTAATATTTTACGACTTCATACTTCTTGTTTCAATCCAATATTATTTTTTATTTATACTATCATAAATTGTTAGAAGTTGCTCTCGTATGGCTTTATCATTATAGTTTTTATCGTAGTATTCTGCTTCACAAATTTTCAAATTCGAAGTATCTGAGGACAACAATAAAAGAAGTTTTTGCTTCAAGTTTTCAAGATCCCCCGCTTTGAACAGCATACCTGCCCCTGCCGATTCAATAATACTACGAAAAAAAGGTACATCGCTTGTAAGTGTCGGCGTACGGAAATAAAATGCTAAAGATAGGACACCACTTTGAGTAGCAGAAATATAAGGATAAACTACACAGGCTGCTTGTTCATACATATATCGTATTTCCGTATCTTTAATATAACGATTTATCATTATAACATTTATTTCGCCTACAGCTCGCTCAAATGGCAACGTACCATTGCCGGCAATTACTAATAGATAATTGTTATACAATTCGGGAACTTCTGTAAACGCCTTATAAAGAAGAGTTATTCCTTTATATTCTTCTATACGTCCAAAAAATAATATATAAGGTAGTCTTACATTTCTCAATTCTATAGGAATGTCCTTGCCATTTTTTACATCCTTTGATACTAAGGATGGGAATTCATGATAAAATAGATTTTTGTCGGGAAAAAGTTTCTGTAGTTCCACATATTGGCTTTTACTGTTGGTCAAGAGATTATGACACTCCCAAATTGCAGCCTGCAGTCGGCGCACACTAACCCTATGACGAAGCATTTTGTGTGGAGCTTTCTTTACTTCATGAGGATACAGATCATGTACTGTACCAAGTACCTTTATCCCCATACTTTCTAGTTTACGATTAAAAGAACATGATCCGCAACCATTAATAAAATGTATAAGTTCAATCCTTTTCTCATGACATAAATCTAATATATCCTTTTCATAGACCCAATGTCCAAAGATAAGGTCATATAACTTATTCCATATAGAATTAGCCAACTTATAAAATGTACTACGCGAATGAAGTTCTTCTTTCACATTCTTCCTAAAAAAAAGATCATCGTAATCATGAAAAAAATAATAGACGTCATCATTAGGCAAGAAAGTATTCACAATACCACTAACATAAGGTCCCATACCTGCATAAGAAGTAGTGGCAACAATAAGTACTCTTTTCATTTAGAAATTATTTGAAATGAAATCTAACTATTTCGAATCATTTTCTTTTAGAAGATTTCAATGAATATAAGTCAATTAATGTTTTTAAGAATTGATGAAAGCATATCCCCTGAAGTTATCTTCTTCGCAAAATGTAACACATTGCATTCTATTTCATCCATTTGCTGTTCCGACAACTCCAACAATTCTTTTTCTATATCTTCTAATGAATCAATCGTTATTCCTAGTTTATTATCTTCAACAAAATTAGCCAATGCTGACTGGTTCCATACTATTAGCGGTTTTTGTGATGCCAAGTATAATGAAGCTTTATGAGATGCGTTTATTTTCAAATATTCTCCCATTGATCCACTACATTTATTCAATCCATCTCCATCCCATACAAGTCCCCATTTCCCCTTTATATTACTAATATTGTCAGGATCAAAACGTCCACCATATATAAAGGATTCAGACTCAACCAATTCTGTATCAAAATTCCCATATAGATAGTACTTTGTATAAACATTTTTTAATTGATTCATTTTCTTTAAGAACATAGACTTTTTCAGATTACCTGCGAAACAAATAGAAAAATAATCTTCATCTTTCAATATGGAATTACTAGCTACAAGATAGTCAAACAAATAAAGAACTTCAATTTTATCGACTGATATTCCATGTTTTACCAATAAAGTTTTCATAGCTTTTGTATGAACTATTATTTTATCAAAAGAATCAAATATTTTATATTCTTTAGAACTCAATTCACCATGGAATCTACATGAATGAATATCATGAATTAATATTTGAGTTCTTATATCATTCTTTTTCAAAAGAAATAAAACATATTTTATATAAGCATCAAATGGATATTGAATGAAACAAGTACTTCCAGATTTTATCTTCAGAAAGGCCAAAGATATTTTCCACAAATTATAAAGTTGCTTAACTATAAAAGGAAACTTATCACTCGTCATAATACGCAGAGTCTCATATCCATTCCTTTTTAATATTGCAGTAACATCTCTTGGCGCTTTTGACCAAGCATTATGTTGCCCCAAGGACTGAGGTGCGAATAAAATATGTATTTTCTTCATATTGACTTCATTTATAAAATGTAAATATTTACCACAGTAAAATAGTCACTACATCTTCTATACATTTATTTTCGATGTTTCTTTATGACTATTCATTTTTAATAAACTAGATAAAGACAAATTTGTATTTAAAGATTTTCTACGTTGACTTTATTAACTTTGCAGAAAATGCCATATAAAAAGGATTATAAGCAAATTCCATAAAATGCTGTTCTATCATACTATTTATTGCTATCATAAATAGGACATACAAAAGCACACGATTCCTTATCGATATACAATGTGAACAAATACGCACATACACATACATAACTAATAAAAAAAGAATGATACCATAAATTATTAGTAGCACCAAATACGAACTATCTATAAAATTATAATATATCCCACTACCTGCACCATACTGAATATATTTCTGTCCCAATAGTGGTATTCCTTTGGACATAAGAGCATCAAACCCCAATGCTAATCTTCCAGATAAAAAGAAATTAATCAATAGAATAAAATCATCCCCTGTAGAATATAAATATGTAAGAAAAATTATCAACAACGCACATAGCGGGAAAATATATTTATAACCAGAGAAATAACAATCACGCCCTTTTGTTAAATTGATATATATTGAAAAAAATACTATCATTATTATACATATTGAATCTAACCTAGCGTCACATTGATTTGCAATAAAAAAAGATGAATACAAAAAAAGCATGATTTCTATTAGGTTAAATTTACCTGATCTAAGATAGAAATACATTAACACCAAATAAAAAATATGAGCAGCGAAATCTGTAGCATAAATAAACCCAAAAGAATTGCGAACCTTTTCCTCACGAAACGAAACCATATTTTCCAACAATCCCATATGGCAACATAAAAAAGTACCAACAATCAATATCCAACAAAAAACGAAATAGCATTTAATGATGTCTTTCAAATACAACCCTTTAGCTATAAGTCCAAAAATGAAAGGAAGAAATACATAGTTCAGGTTTCCAGTTTTTACTCCAATCAAACCTATTATTGGGAAAAAAAAGAGAATAAACAATACCTCCTTTTTCGTATATAAGGGTAAAACAGCCATAAATCGTATTAATGAAAGCAAGAGAACAATGTATTTTAAAAGAAGCTCTATAAAATCCGGAAGTTTCCACGTAACCGAATGTTGCATCATAAACACCAATGCAATACATAATGCAATATAAAAAAGTATTCGTGTACGAATTTCCCAAACATATCCATTTTTCATCTCACAACTTATCTTAATTTTGATATGATCATAGTCCACAACATTAAACCTATAGAATCTTTTTTATAAAATAATACCATTAAATAAGCAGTCATTCCTGAAACCAACATGACAACAAATGTCAGAACATGACTAAGCCCCAACATTTTAATAAAATATAAAACACACCCCATTACTACACTTCCCATCACATAATGCAAATGTTCCTTCTTCAAGAAACTAATAGGAATATATTTCCTTCCGATAAGAAACATAGAGACCGTCACCGCCACTTCAGCCAACATATAAGCCACTGCCGTACCATTATGTCCATACTTGGGTATCAACCATACATTTAAAAGTACATTTATGACTGCACCGATACCTGTGCAAATAATGACAATATTTATCTTACCCATCGGATAAAGCACCTGTAACCCCATTACTCCTGATATACCCACCATCAAAATATTAAATGCCACGATTTGAGAAGTCAATATAGCAGGAACAAAACCATCACCACTCAACAATAATATGGCACTCTTACTAATAAATATCAGTCCTACTGTCAGAGGCATAGTAATAGCCAAAATAAAATCATACGATTTTTGAATTAACAATTTAAACTCATTCATTTTACCTTCTGCTATCAAATTGGAAGTACGAGGAATCATCACTGTCCCTAATGCACCGGAAACACTCATTGTAATAATCATTATTTTAGTCGCTGCCGTAAAATAGCCCACAGCTTCCGCATCTTTCATAAAACCCAACAATACATTATTCAACTGAAGATAAATGCTGACTATCACATTAAACACAAAAATTTGCAATGCAGGTTTTAGATGTCTAAAAGGGTGTAGAGTAGAAAAATGAACCACATTTCGATACAGATATTTTCGTAAACGAATAAAATTAAACACATTGCCACCCAACGTACCTAAAACCGTATAAATGCCATACCATAATATATCTTCCTTTGTTTTCACTAAAAGAAAAAGCAAGACTATTGATACACTTTTAACAATCAGTCCACGAACAGCTACATATTTAAAATCTTCTATTCCTTGATAGAACCATTCACAACCTATCGCTGTAAAGAAAATAGTCACACTTAATATCAAGAATAAAGGAACATTTGTCTGCACCTGGGGTACTATCATGCAAACAATAGCAACTACCACATATCCTAATAAGGACAAAAAGGCATGAAGTAAAAGGATCTCTACTGCAATCTGAGTCATTTTCTTCCCATTATCACGCACCTTTGCTACCTCACGCATGGCGTACATTGGAATACCAAGACAAGTAAATAAACTAATATAAGAGATAATGGATTGAAAAAAGTTCACTTGTCCTATGCCATCTGCCATCATAATGCGAGAAGCATAAGGAAAAGTAATGAGAGGAAATAAAAGTTGAGAAGCAGAGTTTATCAAATTAAACAGATAGTTTGCTTTTACTGATTTTGCCATTTATATTCTACTTAAGATATATATCATTCATCTGTAACATTACTAATCTTACACCCCACACATTAGTAACGTGTGGGGTGGCACGTTACTAACCTTCCGGCATACACGTTACTAACCCTTAAAAGATCCTGTTCTTTTCCGAAAAGAACAAGGTCTTTAAAAAAAAGAACAGGACGTTTTCATTGAAAGAACAAGAGCTTTTAAAAATTTGACCTGTTGTTTTTCCCATAACGGTATCTACATGCCGAAACGCCTTTTTTTTCCTTCAGATCTTTCAGCCACTCCGCAAACACCCTGCCTGTCGGCATTCCGGCTGAAGGATATGCATTGTGAAATGTTTCAGCCGGAAAATATCCTTCAGGAAAAACGATTCCCTAAGAATCGGAGGAAGATCAGTTCGGCTGAAACATTCCAACCCCTAGCTGAAGGATTCCTGAACCCAATCCTTCAGCCGGAATGCCCACGGGTAGGGCGTTTGCGAGCAGGCTGAAGCTTTTGAAGGATTTTTCAGGGTATTCCCTATAGAGCATGACGGATGACCATATTCCATTGAAAAAAGTAAGATATCTTCGTAAGCAAAGTAACACCACTTACTTGGTCCACGAAGTCCACATACTTTTCTTTACAACAAAACAGACCTCACAGCCATCTCATGCCAATGACGATAATCCCCCATCGGCAAAACATGCTCCGACCACACTTTCCGGTAAATTCCATCGTGCAAAATGATGTACTCACCCAAACAGCCCTCCGCCTCATCGGCAGGAACAGAAACCATCACCACATATTCCACACAATCCGGGACACGAAATAAAGTCAGCTCACTTTTAGAAAACAAACCGCTCAACCTACAGGCGGAACACTCGAAAGCCACCCAATACGCACCAATGTCATACAGATGAATGAATTTATCATTATTCTTTTCCCTGGCTAAAATTTCCTTATACTGATTCTGAATCAGATGCTGGAGCCGGATGCCTGACGGCATGAATGTGGTTCTACACATTATTATACATAAGATTTATATTATCAGATCGTTTACTTCCCCATTAATCAAGGAATAAGAATGTTTAACGTAGCAAATGAAGTTATTTCTTCTTCGGCTCTTCTATCACTTCTATCAAGTCCGGCGAAAGCGTCGCCATGGCCATGGCTATCACCCCTTGCAGACTGATAACCACACGACGGTCTCTCGCACCTTTCACCTTTACAAACACCCCCTCGTAGCCCTCGAAGTCACCACCCGTAATACGGACTTTCGTACCTTTACGCAGGTTCACCTCATCGGGACTGAAGAAGATAAGATGCTCGTCATACGTTCCAGCCACAGCGATAAACTGCCTCATCTGATCATCGGGCACAATGATTTTCTGCCCGTTGCGGATATCAATCATATATTGAAAATACGGAAGTTTGAACTTCACCTTCTGAAGTTCGGACTGGACGGAATGAACAAATATCAGATCACTGATAACGGGAACCAGCTCACGCCTCTTGCGCCCGTTCCTTATACGAACTTCGTAACGCATGGGAATGAAATTGTTGATTCCTTCTTTATCCAACAAAGCCTTGATCTGCATCCCCCGGCGATAAGTGGCACGCATGGCAAACCATTGCATTTTTTCACTTGAAAGCATAGTTATGGAGCTTTGAAGTACAGATATATATCTGCAATTCAATCAATTACGAGAAGTTTCGTAAAATACAAGAGGAATCGGCCTCTTGTGATTAAGCTGACCAAAGAAAAGCTATTTCAACAAATGGAGGATGGGAATCCGCACGATGTAGATGCAGCCTGTCGGGTCAACCGATGACCTTCCGCAGATTCCCGAACCGGACGGTTCTTATGTGTTAAATCAGAATTTATAATACCTATATATAAAAAAAGCGCGGGAATCTGTACCTGTTACTCGTCCCGCCCTACAAGGCCTTCGCATTGCCCAATCCAGTCTGAACGAGCAACGCAGAAGCCCACGCCGATATGTATAATGACACTTGAATGCACCTTTGACCGGCAAAGGCGCACCAAGGATATAAACATACCCCGCAGACACCTACTGTTGCTTTGTTTTGGCTGGATTTTAGAATTTGCGAAGTTCTGTAGAGCCAAGAACAAAACGTCAAGTAAACGTCTTTTCTATATATGTATATTTCCCACCTCCCTAACTTCCTTGCGGAAGTACCGGCGTGGAAAACGTGGCAAAGATAGCAATTTAATAAATAGGACGAAAATATATTCCGCTATTTTTAGTGATGTTTCTTGATTACTCAAAAAACAAACAAGAAACAGATTATCGGTATACTTACCTTGATACAAATTCTTCCGGACGCATCATCGCCCAGATGGTAAGATATAAGATACAGCAAACAAGGCTACCTGGTACTCGGTACATGCCTACCCTGCCTGCATCATATGCTTGCCCGGTTCTTGGTATGAATTTGGCTTGTTCACCGCATCTCCCTGACGGATGCAAAAACGTCACGCAGCAACATAGCCGTATTTGTTTATTCTAGCCATATCTTCCTTATATTTAATTATCTTTCTGTTGAAACTATGATTGTGGAAAAATTAACATAAAAAAGGCGTGAAACCAAATGGAATCACACCTAAACTATTATTAAGAGATTAATCAAACGGCAAGTAATTCTTTTCCCAAAAGATGGAGAGCCTCTTTAATCTGCATCTTCCTTATATCACTCGGCTTTTTAATACCATAGATATACTTGGAAAGAAGACTCTTGTTTATTCCCATACTACGTGCAACCTCTGACACATTTAGTTGAGGGAAACGTTTAAATATCATTGCTATCTCATTTTCATAATCCGGCTCCGCTGTATCGAAAAAACTGGATATATGAATATCCTCATCCAATGATTCCCAACGAACATCGTCACCAAACTTTCCTATCTTGAAATCAAGGCGCTCTCTGTCACTTGCATCCTTCAGCAAAGGGAATGCCTCTAAGGGACGGCTGAAAGTTTCTCCACCATCCGTTTTCATATAAATGCGGTTAGCATCAAACCAAATGTCTTTTATTGTATCCATAACTTTCAGTTTTAATAATCATTCTCCATGATATTTTTAATTTTACTAATACAATATAGAGATAAATATTTATCCCCACAAATAAATAAGCAAAAAAATAGCGACAACTCTTTTCGAACCACCGTTCCATAACCTATGATGTACAAAGGAACTGATTTCCCTCCTGTTTTCCTAACAATCATCATCCGGCACACGGGTTCTTGCGTGTCAGAGCAGAGCTGCCATTTAATCGGAAAGATAATAATTATCTAAAGAATATATTTGTAGTTAAAAAGTTTCCTACACAAGAAACTTTATCTATTTTTGTGGTATGAATACGAATTTGCAAAAAATAGGAGAACTTTTGGCCCAATGCCGAAAAAACAAAGGATTGACACAAGAAGAAGTCGGGGTGATGATTGGCGTCCAAAAAGCAATGGTTTCCAAAGTGGAAAACGGTCTGTGTGTTAATTTTGGCACTGTCAACCGCATAGCGGAGGCGTTGGGTGTCGAACCGATAGTGGCGCTCAAGTCCAAAAAGAAAGCGGACAAGAACCTAATCGATTATGTGATGACGGTCATTGTCGAATTTGCGCGCCGTCACGATTTGACAATCCGGGAGGCAAGCAATTATATCAGACGTTTCAAAGGCATTGATTTTCTCACCGAATTTTACGATGTGGAACACACGCTTTCTTTTAACGACTGTGTGGATGACCTGACCATCGTCTGCCAAAACAATGGAGGAACATTGCGATGATACTTTACCACGGTTCAAATATGGCAATCGACGGCATCGACCTCAACAGATGCCGCCCCTATAAGGATTTCGGCAGAGGATTTTACCTGACCGACATTAGGGAACAGGCCCAAAGGATGGCCGCAAGAACAGCGCGGATGTTCAGCGGAAACCCCACTCTGACTATGTTTGAGTTTGACCTTGAAGAAGCGCAGTCGAGCGAATTGAAAGTCAAGGTTTTCAAGGAGCCAGACTGGGAATGGGCACGTTTTGTCATGTCGAACCGCGATATAAACACTACTCAGCCTTGCCACGATTACGATATCGTAATTGGCCCTGTTGCCGATGATACCATTGCGCGCTTGCTACGTTTATACACCGAGAATTTTATTAACGAAGAACAACTATTGCACGAACTGACATTTTCGAAAGTGACTTCACAATATTTCTTTCACTCAGAGGCAGCGATTAAAATGCTGAAACGACTATGAACACGAATACCGCAAAATTCCTCTTTGAAGGAATATCCGCCGATGTAGTCCGTTACTTGGTGGAACGTAATGATATGGATTTGCAGGAAGCCATCTCCACATTCCACAATTCGGAGACATTCGTCAAACTGGAAGACTTCTCCACCGGCCTGTATATCGAAAGCCCGGCATACGTCTATGACCTGCTGATGTCGGAACTGAAAAACGGAAAGCTGGTGCAATAACAATAGGGCATTATTTATCTTCTGGTCATTTTATTCTTCAATCCATCCTACAATTTCCTGTGAAAGCGGACTGGTAGTAGAGCCGATTGAGGCAACCCATCTACCATTTTCATCAATCAGAAACTTATGAAAGTTCCACCCTATCTTAGCATCCGAAACCCCGTTTTCACTTTTATGCGTAAGCCATTGATAAAGGGGAGCTATATCTTTCCCCTTTACAGATATTTTAGCCATCATAGGAAAAGTCACTCCATAATTCAACGTACAAAACTCCTTGATTTCTTCATTCGTTCCGGGTTCCTGATGCAGGAAATTATTGGCAGGAAATCCGATAACGACAAAATCATCTTTTCCATATTTCTCATACAACTCCTCCAACTTGGCGTATTGGGGAGTGAAACCGCATTTAGATGCCACATTGACTACCAATACTTTCTTACCCTTGAACGTGGAAAGTGGCAAGTCCTTCCCGTCAATAGTCTTGACCGTAAAGTCATAAAAACTTTTTTGCTGTGCACCAGCTACCGATGTAATCATGGTTACAATTATGCTTAATATAAATGTTTTCATTTGAAATGCTATTTTATAATAGAACAATTCATGAAATTGAAAAGTTTTCTCTGAAAGAAAAGATTGGCGGATACCTATCGGACAGCTTCCTCCATGTTACCAAAAAGAAAGAACCTTTGTTTTTTGGAGAAGCAGGGAAAAGAAAGTATCTTTGTATGCTATACATATCTCTTTTACCAGAGTTTATTCATAAAAAAACAATATAACTAATGGAATATGCACCTTCAAACAGGAAACGATTGCCATACGGTATGATGAACTTTGCAGACATCCGTTTCGACAATTATTATTATGTGGACAAAACCGCCTTCATCCCACTGATAGAACAGTCGGACCGGTTTTTCTTCTTCATCCGTCCCCGGCGATTTGGCAAAAGTCTGACCTTGAGCATGCTGCAACATTATTATGATGTACGCACCCGCGATAAGTTTGACGCCCTGTTCGGAGACCTCTACATAGGAAAGCACCCCACGCCGGACCGCAACACCTATCTGGTGCTGAAACTCAATTTTTCCGGTATCAGCGGGGAATTGCACAACTACCGTCAAGGGATGGACGCACATTGCCAGACCATGTTCGACTATTTCTGCGATATCTATGCCGACTATCTCCCACAAGGTATCAAGGAGAAGCTGGATGAAAAATCAGGAGCGATAGAACAATTGGAATATCTGTTTACGGAGTGCAACAAGACTGAGCAGAAAATTTATCTTTTTATCGATGAGTATGACCACTTTACCAATGCCATTCTCTCCGATGCCGAAAGCCTGCACCGATACACTGAAGAAACACACAAAGAGGGTTACCTGCGCGCATTCTTCAACAAAGTGAAAGCCGGAACTGATTCCTGCATCAAGCGTTGCTTCATTACCGGAGTAAGCCCCGTAACCATGGATGATCTCACCAGCGGATTCAATATAGGTACCAATTACTCCCTCTCACCGGAGTTCAACGAAATGACAGGGTTCACAGAAAAGGAAGTGCGTGAGATGCTGACGTATTATTCCACAAACAGTCCGTTCAATCATACCGTCGGCCAACTGATAGATATCATGAAGCCGTGGTATGACAACTACTGCTTCGCACCGGAATGCTACGGAGAAACTACCCTGTACAATTCCAACATGGTTCTCTATTTTGTCAAAAACTATATTCTGCGCGGCAAAGCGCCACAGAAAATGATAGAAAGCAACATACGCATAGACTACGAAAAACTCCGGATGCTGATTCGCAAGGACAAGGAGTTTGCTCATGATGCATCCATCATACAAACCCTGGTAAGTCAAGGATATATCACCGGAGAACTGAAGGATAGCTTTCCGGCTGCGAATATTGTCGATCCGGACAATTTCATAAGTCTGCTCTATTATTTCGGTATGCTTACCATCAGCGGAATGCATAAAGGAAAAAACAAACTCACCATTCCCAATCAGGTAGTGGAAGAGCAACTATACACCTATTTGCTGAATACATACAATGAGGCCGACCTTAGTTTCAGCAGTTATGAGAAAGACGAACTGGCCTCGGCTTTGGCATACGATGGTAACTGGCAGGCCTACTTCGGTTACATAGCCGACTGTCTGAAACGTTACGCTTCACAACGTGACAAACAGAAAGGAGAGTTTTTCGTACATGGATTCACACTGGCCATGACAGCGCAAAACCGCTTCTACCGCCCTATTTCTGAAGCGGATACACAAGAAGGATACGCTGATCTTTTCCTGTGTCCTTTGCTGGAAATCTATCCGGACATGAAGCACAGTTATATCATAGAGTTGAAATATGCCAAATACAAAGATTCTGAAAGTCGTGTGGAAGAACTGAGGCTGGAAGGGATCGCTCAGGCAAATCGTTATGCTGATTCCGACCGGGTGAAGAATGCTGTGGGCACCACACAGCTACACAAAATAGTAGTGGTCTATAAAGGAATGGAAATGAGAGTGTGTGAAGAGATAGTACCTTTGCATGAAACGTACAACTAAAGATATCTTTAAAGAAAAAAGAAGCTACAACGACTTATGAGCAAACAAGGAACCATCATTGTGGTAGATGATAACAAAGGAGTGCTGTCGGCAGTAAAGCTATTGCTGAAAAATCATTTCGAACATATCGTCACACTGCCCTCACCCATCACACTGGCCGCTACGTTACGTGAAGAAAACGCGCAAGTGGTGCTGCTGGATATGAATTTCAGCAGCGGACTGAATACCGGGAATGAAGGTCTGTACTGGTTACACGAGATAAAGAAAATACAACCCTCCCTGCCCGTAGTACTTTTCACAGCCTATGCTGACATAGACTTGGCAGTGCGCGGCATCAAGGAAGGAGCGACAGACTTCATCGTCAAACCCTGGGACAATACCCGGTTGATAGAAACCTTGCTGTCTGCCTGCCGCAATTCCTCCAAGAACAAGAAGAGAGCGGAAATCCCTAAAACCGTATCTTCTATGTATTGGGGAGAAAGCAATGCCATGAAGCAACTGCGGACGCTGATAGAGAAAGTGGCGCAAACGGATGCCAATATTCTGATTACAGGAGAGAACGGCACAGGAAAAGAAATGCTGGCGCGGGAAATACACGCCTTGTCCAACCGATACCGGCGGGATATGATAACGGTGGACATGGGTGCCATCACCGAATCCCTGTTCGAAAGCGAACTGTTCGGCCATAAAAAAGGCTCGTTTACCGATGCCCATACCGACCGTGCTGGTAAATTTGAAGCCGCCCATGAAGGAACTTTGTTTCTGGACGAAATAGGCAACCTGCCCTATCACCTGCAATCCAAACTACTCACCGCCATTCAGAGCCGGAGCGTGGTGCGAGTAGGAAGCAACGAACCGATACCTGTCAACATACGTTTGATTTGCGCCACCAATTGTGATTTGGAAGAGATGGTGGCCAAAGGCAAATTCCGCGAAGATTTGCTTTACCGCATCAATACCATCCACATCGAGATTCCCCCTCTGCGGGAACGCAAAGAAGATATTATCCCTTTGGCCGAACGCTTTATAGACCGGTTCTGCAAACAATATGACAAAGGAAATATCCTTCTTTCTACCGGTGCGCAAGAAAAGTTACGGACATATCCGTGGTATGGAAACATACGCGAACTGGAACATGCCGTAGAGAAAGCGGTCATTATCAATGAAGATGGTATATTGAGTGAGGAACATTTTCATTTTCCCCGAAAAATAGCGGCTCCTACGACAGAAACAAGTGTCTCAACTCTGGAGGAGATGGAATTGCAAATGATTCAGAAAGCGATAGAGAAATGCAACGGAAACCTCTCGGCTGTAGCGGCACAGTTGGGAATTACCCGGCAGACGCTTTATAATAAGATGAAAAAATTCGGATTATGACCTATTATCTCATCTCATTCTTCACGATGGTTCAGGATGACAAAACAAATAACAATAATCTATTTTTAAACAGGAACTAAAGGAACATTCAAACGAAATAATAAATAATTAAGCTGTGAAACAATTCTTCTTCCGCCTATTTACCGTACTGGTTCTAGCCATTGCCTGCACCCTGCTGATTCAGCAGCGCAACTGGTTGTGGCTATGCGTAATCGTACCTTCATTCCTCGTTTCCATAGGCTGGTTTTACCGCCTGTACACTTTTAATACCCGGAAGATAGCCTTTCTGCTCGACGCCATCGAAAACGATGACCCCACTGTTCGTTTTTACGAACATGCCTCCCCTGGCGATTCTTCCATGGTCAATGTCATGCTGAACCGTATCGCACGTATTTTGTACAATGTAAAACAGGAAACGGCACAACGCGAGAAGTATTATGAACTCATCATGGACTTTGTAGAAACCGGCATAGTGGTACTGAACAGCAAAGGCTCCGTTTATCAAAAGAACAAAGAGGCCATGAATCTGTTGGGGCTGGATGTTCTGACTCATGTCAAACAACTCTCCCGCATCTCGGACGAACTGATGACTGCTTTGGAAAAAGCAGTTCCGGGTGACAAGCTGCAAATTCAGTTCAATACGGAACGGGGAACGGTACATCTTGCCTTACGGGTGTCCGGCATCCGTATCAAAGACGAGGAACTCCGCATTATTGCCTTGAGTGATATCAATCGGGAATTGGATGAACGGGAAATAGATTCATGGATACGCCTTACCCGCGTGCTGACACACGAAATTATGAATTCCCTGACCCCGGTGACTTCCCTCAGCGAAACACTGCTGGCTCTTCCCGGAGCAGAAAATGAAGAAATGAAACAAGGGCTGGAAACGATTCACTCTACAGGTAAAGGATTGATAAATTTTGTCATGTCTTATCGCAAGCTGACACGACTGCCATCACCTGAGCCATCGCTGTTCTATGTCCGTCCTTTCCTGGAACGGATGATCCGATTGGCACAGCACCAGCATCCATGCCCCAACATCACCCTTTCCATCCTCGAAGCCCGGGAAGACCTGATAGTCTTTGCCGACGAGAACCTGATAGCCCAAGTGGTTACGAATCTGCTGAAAAATGCGATTCAAGCCATAGGTAATGCTCCCGACGGAAAGATCACCTTGAAAGCTTATTGTGATCCGCAAGAAAGTATCCGTATAGAGATAGCCAACAACGGTCCCGCCATTCCTCCCGATGCAGCCGGACAAATTTTTGTACCTTTCTTCACGACCAAAGAGGAAGGAAGCGGCATCGGACTGAGCCTGAGCAAACAAATCATGAGACTGAGCGGTGGCACACTGACCCTGCTGCCTTACAAGGAAAAGGGACAGGCCACTGTTTTTGTGCTGGTTTTTAATTAAAAATAAAAATGTACTAATGTGTCAGCCAATTACCATCCGGTACACAGAGCAGCCATTAGCAAATTAGCAAATTATTTAAAATGAAACATTCTCCTGAATTATTAGTTTATAAAGCCTCTGCCGGTTCGGGAAAAACATTCACACTGGCCGTGGAATATATAAAGTTGCTGATACAGAACCCACGGGCATACCGTAATATACTGGCTGTGACTTTTACCAACAAGGCCACTACCGAAATGAAAGAGCGGATTCTGAGTCAGCTATACGGAATATGGATAAAGGATAAGGATTCTGATCCCTATTTACAGAAAATCACAGAAGAACTGGAAATGCCCCAAGAAGACATAAGGACAGCCGCCGGTACGGCACTGCACTACATGATACACGATTACAGCCGCTTCCGGGTGGAAACCATTGACTCATTCTTCCAGTCGGTGATGCGCAATTTGGCACGGGAGCTGGAATTGGGTGCCAATCTGAATATCGAACTGAACAATATGGAGGTACTGAGTGATGCCGTGGACTCCATGATAGAAAAGCTGGACCGACAATCTCCCGTACTCTATTGGCTGTTGGAATACATAGAAGAAAGAATAGCCGATGACAAGAGGTGGAATGTTTCCGGTGAGATAAAGAATTTCGGACGAAATATCTTCGATGAAGGATATATAGAAAAAGGAAACGGACTACGGGAAAAATTACGGGACAAAGACTGTATCAAGAATTACCGCGAAACGCTGCAAGCCATTTTGGAAGAGGTGCAGGAACAAATGAAAGGATTTGCCGACCAATTCTTCGGAATATTGGATACAAACGGGGTGAAAGTAGAAGATTTGAAAAACGGCTCCCGAGGTATAGCCAGCTATTTTAATAAATTACAATCGGGTAAACTGGATGACAGTGTCCGCAATGTAACAGTGGAAAAATGTCTGGACTGCCCCGACGAATGGGTGAAAAAAACCTCCCCCATACGCAACGCTATCCTAGGTCTGGCAGAAAAAGAACTGATTCCTCTGCTGAATGAATCGGAAAAATACAGAAGCCGGAACAATATGCTAGCCAATTCCTGCCAACTCTCCCTGCGCCACGTAAACAATATCCGTCTGCTGGCCAATATAGACGAAGAGGTACGCGAATTGAACCATGAAAACAACCGCTTCCTGCTGTCGGATACCAACGCGTTGCTTCATAACCTGGTAAAAGAAGGAGATTCCTCGTTTGTATTCGAAAAGATAGGAACAACCATACGCAACGTAATGATCGATGAATTTCAGGACACTTCGCGTATGCAATGGGACAATTTCCGTCTGTTGCTGCTCGAAGGTTTGTCTCAGGGAGCAGACAGCTTGATTGTAGGAGACGTGAAACAATCCATCTACCGCTGGAGAAACGGTGACTGGGGCATACTGAACGGATTGAAAACAAACATCGAAGCCTTTCCCGTCAAAGTAAAGACACTGACCACCAATCGCCGGAGTGCCGCAAACATCATTCACTTCAACAACGAAGTGTTTACAGCCGCCTGCGAGGTGTTGAACAACATTTACAAGGAAGAACAAAAAAAGGAATGCAAGGAACTGAAGGAAGCCTACAACGACGTGTGTCAGGAAACATACAAAGATCCCGGAAAAGGGTATGTCAAAGTGGAATTTCTATCGGATACGGAAGACATGACCTATATGGAAAACACCCTGCACCACCTAGGAGAAGAAGTGGAGCTGCTTGTGGCGCAGGGCGTGCAACTGAAAGATATTGCCATCCTGGTGCGCAAGAACAGAAGCATTCCTTTAATAGCCGATTACTTCGACAAGAACACCTCTTACAAAATCGTATCCGATGAGGCATTCCGACTGGATGCCTCACTGGCGGTATGTATGATAATGGATGGCCTGCGCTACTTGTCACAACCCGAAAACCGGATTGCCAAGGCACAACTGGCTGCTGCCTATCAGAATGAAGTATTACATAAAGGAATAGACCTCAACACTCTATTGCTGAACGAGATAGATGATTATCTGCCATTCGATTTCATAAAAGAAGCGGAGCAACTTCGCCTCATGCCACTGTATGAGCTGATGGAAAAACTTTTCAATCTGTTCCAGATGTCCTGCATCGAACAACAGGATGCCTATCTGTGCGCCTTCTTTGATGCCGTGACGGAATATCTGCAAAGCAATTCTTCCGAATTATCCGCTTTTATCACCTACTGGGAAGAAAAACTAGGCAGCAAGACCATCCCTTCCGGCGAGGTGGAAGGAATTCGCATTCTCTCCATCCACAAGTCCAAAGGATTGGAATACCATACCGTACTGCTACCTTTCTGCGACTGGAAAATGGAGAATGAGACTTACAATCATCTGGTATGGTGTGCTCCCCGGCAAGCTCCATTTAGCGATCTTGACATTGTTCCCATCAACTATTCCACAGCCATGCAGCAATCCATTTATCGGGAAGAGTTCCTGAATGAACGCTTGCAATTATGGGTGGATAATCTGAACCTGCTTTATGTGGCATTTACCCGTGCCAAAAAGAACTTGATTATATATGGAAAGGCGGAACAGAAAGGAACGGTATCCGAATTGTTGGGAAGTGCCTTATCCGACATGACCGGAAAGAGCTATGCCACCGGAGAAGAAATATACGAACTGGGAACGCTCTATCTCTCATCTCACGAAGAGGAAAAACAAGTATCCGGCAACAAGCTGCTGACTGTAGCCCGACGTTTGCCTATCCATCTGGAAACGCTGGAAACCAACATCGAATTCAAACAGTCCAACCGTTCTGCCGAATTTATCCGGGGAGAAGAGGAGACGGAAGACAAATACATCCGGCAAGGACAGTTGTTGCATAATCTGTTCTCCGTAATCCGTACCACGGACGATGTGCCTCCCGCCATAGAACGCCTGCGTTTCGAAGGAATCATAGAGTCGGTACAACAGGAGGAACAGATACGAAAACTCACCGAATGGGCTTTGAGGCATCCGCTGGTCAAAGAATGGTATTCGGGCCGCTGGGAACTATACAATGAGTGTGCCATTATTTATCGGGAAAAAGGAGTGCTGCAAACCCGCCGTCCGGACCGCGTGATGATGAAAGACGGAGAGGTGATTGTGGTGGACTTTAAATTCGGTAAAAAGCGGAAAGCTTACAACAAGCAGGTGAAAGAATATATGGATTTATTATCGGATATGGGATATGAGCATATCCGTGGCTATTTATGGTATGTATTTAACAACGAACTGGAGGAAATAGAATAATGGAAAGCTTTTTGAAACTGGTAGCAGCCGATTTATATAAACATACGGAAGGAAACCTGGCACATACAGCCGTGGTTTTTCCTAACAAACGTGCCGGACTTTTCTTTAATGAGTATCTCGCCCAAGAGTCGGAGTCACCTATTTGGTCGCCCGCATACGTCAGCATCAGCGAATTGTTCCGTAGCCTTTCTCCGTGGGAAGTGGGTGATCCGGTAAAACTGGTATGCGAACTTTATAAGATATTCCGACGGGAAACTCAAAGTACGGAAACACTGGATGATTTCTATTTTTGGGGAGAAATGCTGATCAGTGATTTTGACGATGCCGACAAAAATAAAGTGGATACCGACAAACTGTTTTCCAATTTACAGGATCTGCGCAACATAATGGACGACTACACCTTCATTGACGATGAGCAGGAAGAAGCTATCCGGCAGTTCTTCCAGAACTTCTCCATCGAACGGAGAACAGCGCTGAAAGAACGGTTTATCTCTTTATGGGACGTATTGGGAAACATCTACAAAGGGTTCCGTGAATCCTTAGCTTCTCAAAACATTGCCTACGAAGGAATGATGTACCGCCACGTCATAGAGCACCTGGATGTGGACAAACTTCCATACGAGAAATATGTTTTTGTAGGATTTAATGTACTGAACAAAGTAGAACATACGTTGTTCACCCAATTGAAAGATGCCGGGAAAGCTGTTTTTTATTGGGATTACGACGAATTTTATATGAAGGAAAACAGACAAGCCGTCACCCATGAAGCCGGAGAGTTTATCCGCCGGAACTTACGCGACTTTCCTTCTCCTTTGTCCGGTGAGTTATTCAAAAATCTCTCGAAACCTAAAGAGGTACACTACATCGCATCTTCTACTGAAAATGCACAAGCCCGTTACCTGCCTCAATGGATACGAAACAATCTGACTACACCGGAAAAGGAAACCGCAGTCGTATTGTGTAACGAAGCATTGCTTCAGCCGGTCCTCCATTCATTGCCGGCAGAAGTAAAACATGTCAATATCACCATGGGATTTCCGTTATCGCAAACTCCTGTATATAGTTTCCTCATCGCCTTACTGGAATTGCATACCCACGGATTTAATTTCAAAAGCGGCCGCTACACGTTTCAATCGGTTGTTACACTGTTAAAACACCCCTATACCCGCCAACTCACCGGTCAAGCCGAATTGTTGGAAAAAGAACTGACCCGGAACAACCGTTTCTATCCGTTACCCGGCGAATTGGGTAAAGATGAATTCCTTACCCGGCTTTTCACTCCGCTTTCCGGAAACCTGAATCTGTGCATACGCCTGTCCGAAACTTTGCAGCAAGTGGCAGGCATTTACCAGGCAAACACTTCCGGTACCGAAGACACAGATGCATTCAACCAACTTTACCGGGAATCGCTTTTCAAAGCCTATACCACCATCAACCGGTTCCGCACACTGATAGAAGAAGATGAATTAACCGTACAGAGCGAAACATTCCGGCGATTGCTGGTCAAGGTCTTGTCAGCGACCAATATTCCATTCCATGGCGAACCGGCCATTGGTATGCAGGTCATGGGGGTATTGGAAACACGTAACCTGGATTTCCGCCACTTGGTATTACTATCGGTCAACGAAGGGCAGCTTCCCAAATCGGGAGGAGACTCTTCCTTTATTCCTTACAACCTGCGCAAAGCTTTCGGAATGACTACTATAGAGCATAAAATTGCCGTATATGCATACTATTTCTATCGTCTGCTGCAACGGGCAGAAAGGATTACCTTGATGTACAATACCAGTTCGGACGGACTGAACCGCGGCGAATGGAGCCGTTTCATGCTGCAATTCCTGATTGAATGGCCTCACCCCATCACACGTCAGTTTCTGGAGGCCGGACAGTCCCCCCAAGGCACCTCGCCTATCACTGTAGAAAAGACCCCGGATGTCATGCGCCGGATGCAAAGCCTGTTTGATGTCCGTGCCAATCCCAAAGCAAAATTTTCTCCATCAGCCTTGAATTATTACCTGGATTGTCCTTTAAAATTTTATTATAGGTATGTAGCCGGCCTCTCCGCCCCCGATGAAGTGAGTGCGGAAATAGACTCTGCCACATTCGGAAGTATTTTCCATTATGCAGCCGAACATATTTATAAAGACCTGACCACTCATGGCAAAGTCATTAATAAGGAAGCATTGGAAACGTTGCTACGCAATGAAGTGAAGCTGCAAGATTATGTGGATACAGCATTCAAGAAATTATTCTTTAATGTTCCGCAAAACGAGAAACCGGAATATAACGGCGTACAACTTATCAACTCTGCCGTTATTGCAAGATATTTAAAACAACTTTTACAAAATGATTTACGTTACGCTCCCTTCACTTTTATTGCATCGGAAATGGAAGTGGATGAACCCATCGACATACAAACACCCAAAGGAGTCATAAAATCACGTATCGGGGGAATTATTGACCGTATGGACAGCAAGGATGGCACACTCCGTATTGTGGACTACAAGACAGGCGGTGATGCAGACACCCCACCCCATGTGGAATCTCTGTTTATTCCGGACAAGAAACGTTCCAACTATGTATTCCAGACGTTCCTGTATGCCGCCATCATGTGCCGCAAGCAACCAACGATGAAGATAGCTCCGGCCCTTCTCTATATTCATCGGGCCGCTACAGAAACCTATTCTCCCGTTATACAAATGGGCGAGCCACGAAAGCCCAAAGAGGCTGTGGAAGATTTCAGTAAATATGAAAAAGAATACCGTGAACGACTTCAAGGATTATTAGAAGAGATATTTAATCCGGAAAAATCATTTACCCAAACAGAAATCATAGAAAAATGTACCTATTGTGATTTCAAGGCACTATGTAAAAGATAGACTATAGTGGTTAGTGGTTAATACCTGCGGCATGACAGCGCAGTCCACTAATCACTAACCACTGATCTGCCACACTATTCCAACGCTCTCTGTCTGCAAAAGCATCCACAGAATTTATCTTCCACATTCTCTATCGGTGCTTTGAAAATACCATAGACGGAAGACCCCGAGCCACTCATGGCGGCATACACTGCCCCCAAATCATACAATTCATCTTTGATAGCAGCAATCTCAGGGAACTTTTTGAAGACACTATCTTCAAAATCATTCTTCATACTGTTTTTCCATGTTTCCATAGGTTGCTTTACAATTTCTTTCAAAGAAACAGCCGGACGCACAGGCTTTATTTCGGCAAACGCATCCCGGGTGGACACAAAGATATCAGGTTTAATCAAAATTATATGGTATCCCTTTAATGACAATTCCACAGGCTCGAACAGATTCCCTATTCCGGTAGCGAAAACAGGTTTGTTCCGAATGAAAAAAGCACAGTCTGCCCCTAGTTTTACCGCATATTCCTCCATCCGTTCCGTACTGAGTCCCAATGAAAATTTATCATTCAGAAGCTTTATCATACAAGCGGCATCTGATGATCCGCCACCTAGTCCGGCACCCGCCGGTATATGCTTGTACATGTGTATATCTACCGGCAACAGTCCGGGATAGTCTTTTTTTAATAACTTGTAGGCTTTTACTACCAGATTATCTTCGGGTTCACCCTCCAAAGGAGATCCGCTTATGTGTAAAGTGTATTCTTTGTCATTGTTTTCCCGCCGCGTCACTTCCAGAGCGTCTTGCAGGTTTATCGGATAAAATATGGTTTCCAGATTGTGGTATCCATCCGGGCGCTTTTCTACAATATTAAGTCCCAAATTAATCTTTGCATTAGGAAATGTAATCATATTCTGTTCTTTAAATAGTTATTTTTAGTGTGTTTCGTTAGATTGTTGCCCGTTCTACAAAGATGCACGCCATCTTTTATCCGGACAGAGCGCCAAATATAGAACAAACTTTTCATTTTACCATATAAAAAAACCATTTACTGTCCAGATTGTTCATTTCTCCGTAGATTCAGGTTCATATTTCTTTTATTATTTTTGGGAATGGACGAGTGTCCAACTCAGCAAAAAGTTCTATCTTTGCCCTACTTTAAACAGACGACAATGGCAGAAACGAGAAAAATGACACGTACTCCCAAAACTTCGAAAGCAAAGCCTGTTGACGAATACGGACATTTACAGCCTCAGGCACCTGAGCTGGAGGAAGCTGTATTGGGAGCCTTAATGATAGAAAAAGATGCTTACTCATTAGTAAGTGAGATTCTTCGTCCCGAATCTTTTTATGAACGCCGTCACCAACTTATTTATTCGGCTATTACCTCTTTGGCTTTACGCCAGCAACCAGTCGATATCTTGACTGTGGCCGAACAATTACGCAGCACCGGTGAACTGGAAGATGCAGGCGGTCCTTTTTACATAACACAGCTAAGCGGCAAGGTAGCCTCTTCCGCACACATAGAATATCACGCACGTATCATCGCGCAGAAGTTTCTTGCACGCGAACTGATTACCTTTACCAGCAACATCCAGACAAAGGCTTTCGACGAAACCCAAGACGTGGACGACCTGATGCAGGAAGCGGAAGGAAAACTGTTCGAAATCTCGCAACAGAACATGAAGAAGGATTATACGCAAATCAACCCTGTCATTCAGGAAGCGTATGAGATGCTTCAAAAAGCGGCGGCACGAACGGACGGGCTGAGTGGTCTGGAAAGCGGTTTCCATGCATTGGACAAAATGACCTCGGGCTGGCAAAATTCCGACCTGGTGATTATTGCCGCCCGCCCCGCTATGGGTAAAACGGCTTTTGTGCTTTCCATGGCAAAGAACATGGCGGTAAATGCGAAAATCCCTGTGGCTTTGTTCTCTCTTGAAATGTCCAACGTACAGTTGGTCAACCGTATGATTGTCAACGTGTGCGAAATTCCGGGTGAGAAAATCAAGAGCGGCCAGTTGGCTCCGTATGAATGGGGACAATTGGATTATAAAATAAAAGAATTATACGATGCTCCGATGTATGTGGATGACACACCATCCTTGTCCGTCTTTGAATTACGCACCAAAGCACGACGGCTTGTACGCGAGCATGGAGTAAAAATCATTATCATTGACTACCTTCAGTTAATGAATGCCAGTGGAATGTCATTCGGTAGCCGTCAGGAAGAGGTCAGTACCATTTCACGTTCACTGAAGGGGTTAGCCAAAGAACTGAACATCCCCATCATCGCACTGAGCCAGCTGAACCGTGGTGTGGAAAGTCGTGAGGGTATTGACGGAAAACGTCCCCAGCTCAGTGACCTCCGTGAATCCGGAGCTATTGAGCAGGATGCCGATATGGTATGCTTTATCCACCGCCCGGAATACTATAAAATCTACTCGGATGAAAAAGGGAACGACTTGCACGGTATGGCAGAAATCATTATCGCCAAGCACCGTAACGGTGCCGTAGGTGATGTACTGCTGCGTTTCCGTGGCGAATTCGCCCGCTTCCAGAATCCGGACGATGATGTCATCGTGCCTATGCCGGGTGAGGCACCGGGTATTATCCGTTCCAAAATGAACGGTGGCGGCAACAGTGTACCTCCCCCATCTCCTGATGCCGCACCTGCCGACAATAATCCGTTCGGAGCCCCTATTCCCGAAGGACCTTTACCGTTCTGACATTTATTTATCCCTCACAGAATTAACACGGATTATTTCCCTCAAAGAAAAATCTGTGTTAATCTGAGTAATCTGTGATGGATAAATAACAGGATAAAAGAAAATAATTACTAAATTTGCAGGTCATTTGGAAATACATAAAAAATATCATATATGAATATCTCTTATAATTGGCTGAAAGAATACGTCAACTTCGATTTGACACCGGATGAAGTGGCCGAAGCGCTGACTTCCATCGGTTTGGAAACCGGAGGCGTAGAAGAAGTCCAAACAATTAAAGGTGGTCTGGAAGGTATTGTCATCGGCGAAGTGCTGACTTGCGAACCTCATCCCAATTCAGACCACATGCATGTTACTACTGTGAATTTGGGACAAGGCGAACCGGTACAGATTGTCTGTGGAGCCGCTAACGTAGCTGCCGGACAGAAAGTGGTGGTTGCCACATTGGGCACCAAGCTATACGATGGCGAAGAATGTTTTACCATCAAGAAATCAAAGCTCCGCGGAATTGAATCTATGGGTATGATCTGTGCCGAAGACGAAATCGGTATCGGAAACAGCCACGAAGGTATCATCGTACTGCCGGCGGATGCTGTTCCGGGTACTCCCGCTAAAGATTATTTCAATATCAAAAGCGAATACGTACTGGAAGTGGATATCACCCCGAACCGTGCGGACGCCTGCTCACATTACGGCGTGGCCCGAGATCTGTATGCCTACCTGATTCAAAACGGCAAACAAGCCACTTTAAAACGTCCATCTGTAGAAGCGTTTAAAGTGGATAACCATGATATGGACATCGCCATTGAAGTAGAGAATACGGAAGCATGTCCGCGTTATGCCGGAGTTTCCATAAAAGGGGTAACTGTAAAAGAGAGTCCCGAATGGCTGCAAAACAAATTACGCCTGATTGGAGTACGTCCTATCAATAATATCGTGGATATCACCAACTACATCCTTCACGCATACGGCCAGCCCCTGCACTGTTTTGATGCAGATAAGATTAAAGGTGGTAAGATTGTAGTGAAGACTGTTGCCGAAGGTACTACATTCGTTACTTTGGACGAAGTGGAACGCAAATTATCCGACAAGGACCTGATGATATGCAACACAGAAGAACCGATGTGCATTGCCGGCGTATTCGGTGGTCTGGATTCGGGAACAACCGAGCAGACAGTAGATGTATTTTTGGAAAGCGCTTATTTCAACCCGACTTGGGTACGTAAAACAGCCCGTCGCCATGGATTGAGCACAGACTCTTCTTTCCGTTTCGAACGTGGTATTGACCCCAACGGAACTATTTATGCATTGAAAGAAGCGGCTTTACTGGTTCAAGAACTGGCAGGAGGTACTATTTCTTCTGAAATTAAAGACAACTACCCTGCCCCGATAGCCGATTTTACAGTAGAGCTGAATTATGAGAAAGTCCACTCACTGATAGGAAAAACCATACCGGTGGAAACCATAAAGAGCATTGTCACCAGTCTTGAAATGAAGATTGTAAACGAAACACCCGAAGGCTTGACTTTACAAGTTCCCCCCTATCGTGTGGATGTGCAACGTGATTGCGATGTAGTAGAAGACATTCTCCGTATCTACGGATATAATAATGTGGAGATTCCTACTACCTTGAAATCCAGCCTGACCACCAAAGGTGAAGTGGATTACTCCCAGAAATTACAAAATCTGATTTCAGAGCAACTGGTAGGTTGTGGTTTCAATGAAATACTGAACAATTCACTGACCGCCGCTTCCTATTACGAAGGGTCGGAAACATACAAGAACGAAAATTTGGTTTACTTGATGAACCCATTGAGTAACGATTTGAACGTGATGCGTCAAACTTTGTTATTCGGTGGTTTGGAAAGTATCCAGCACAATGCCAATCGTAAGAACGCCGATTTGAAATTCTTTGAATTCGGTAACTGCTATTTTTATAATGCAGAAAAGAAAAACCCGGAAAAAGTGCTTGCGGCTTATGCTGAAGAATATCATTTAGGATTGTGGGTAACCGGCAAACGCGTCAGCAATTCATGGGCCCATCCCGATGAAAACAGCAGTGTTTACGAATTAAAAGCATACGTGCTGAACATCTTTACCCGTTTGGGATTGAATTTCGGCAACGTGGTATTCGGCAACCTGACCAACGATATCTATTCAACAGCCATCAGCGTACACACACGTGGCGGCAAGTTATTGGCCACCTTCGGCATCATCAGCAAGAAGATTCAAAAAGCATTCGATATAGACAATGAGGTATATTATGCAGAAATCAACTGGAAAGAACTGATGAAAGCCATCAAGTCGGCTAAAGTCAACTTTAAAGAACTTTCCAAGTTCCCGGCTGTGAAACGTGACTTGGCTTTGTTGATTGACAAGAACATACAGTTTGCAGAAATCGAAAAAATAGCCTATGAGACTGAAAAGAAACTGCTGAAAGAAGTAGAATTGTTTGATGTTTATGAAGGCAAGAATCTGGAACCGGGTAAAAAAAGTTATGCAGTGAGCTTCTTGTTACAGGATGAAAGCGCAACACTGAACGACAAACAGATTGACAAGATCATGTCCAAACTGATTGCTAACCTGGAAAACAAACTAGGTGCAAAACTAAGATAATAATAAAAATAACCATTATAAAACTACAATCCAATGGGAAGAGCATTTGAATATAGAAAAGCTACAAAGCTGAAAAGATGGGGCCACATGGCCAAAACATTTACAAGACTGGGTAAACAAATCGCTATAGCTGTAAAAGCAGGTGGTCCGGAACCCGAAAATAACCCGACCCTACGTGGTGTGATCGCTACTTGTAAGCGTGAAAACATGCCGAAGGATAACATTGAACGCGCCATTAAGAATGCAATGGGTAAAGATACCAGTGACTACAAAGGTATGACTTACGAAGGATATGGTCCTCACGGAGTAGCTGTATTTGTTGATACATTGACAGACAACACTACCCGTACCGTAGCAGATGTGCGTTCAGTATTTAACAAATTCGGTGGAAACTTGGGTACTACCGGTTCCTTAGCTTTCTTGTTCGACCATAAATGTGTATTTACTTTCAAGAAGAAAGAAGGAATGGATATGGAAGAACTGATCCTGGATTTGATTGACTATAATGTAGAGGATGAGTTCGACGAAGATGAAGAAGAAGGAACTATCACCATCTATGGTGATCCGAAGAGCTACGCAGCAATTCAGAAACACTTGGAAGAATGTGGTTTCGAAGAAGTGGGTGGTGATTTCACATATATTCCCAATGACTTAAAAGATGTGACTCCTGAACAACGTGAAACTCTAGACAAGATGGTAGAGCGTCTGGAAGAATTTGATGATGTTCAGACCGTTTATACAAACATGAAACCTGCATCTGAAGAGGAAGAATAAAATGAAAATAACCTATAAGACGCAAGGCACTTGCAGCAGCCACATCGAAGTGGAAGTAGAAGATGACGTTATTCAACAAGTTTTCTTTTGGGGCGGATGCAATGGAAACTTACAAGGTATCAGCCGATTGGTGAAAGGAATGAAAGTGGAAGAGGTCTTACAGAAACTGGAAGGTGTAAAATGCGGAAACCGCTCCACCTCCTGCCCGGATCAATTATGTAAAGCGTTGCGTGAAATGAAACAATAAAAAAGAAGCTGTCTCATCTTGTTATTCAAGTTTGAGACAGCTTCTCTTTTTTTCAATATATTATCTTACTTCCGGATCATTGTTCCGTTTCATTTTCTGTTCTCTTCAAGACCCTTCAAAGGTTGATGGTCTTTACCTTACCCGGAATGATGGTCAGATGCACCGTTCCATCCTTTTCTATCTCCACCTTCTGATATCTGGCCTCCACCACCACTTTTCCATCCAGCGCCATTACTCCCCACTGGCAGGCATTCCCTTCAAAAGCACAATAACCGCCTACGGGAACACAGATATTCCGGTAGCAGGGAGGCACAACGATGCGATCTCCCCATTTCAGCCCCCACTTCATCCCCATCCGGAAAGGAAGGACATCTTTTATTTCCTCCAGCCTCTTCCGCCTTTTCTCTTCCTCATTCTGTTGCCGTTCCCGCTGTACGCTCTCCGCAC
>ENA-OQKN01000134-OQKN01000134.1-human-gut-metagenome-genome-assembly--contig:-NODE-134-length-96787-cov-4.410904_pt1 | contig 96787 bp, 89 predicted proteins | sample MGYA00242776_ERZ504794 | MGnify/ENA primary metagenome ERZ504794 (study PRJEB26092, sample SAMD00036434) | human gut metagenome | host: Homo sapiens | study: EMG produced TPA metagenomics assembly of... | reverse complement strand
GATCTAGCCCTTTCAGCACGTTTTCATTCACCACAGGAATCCCAGTCGTATAGGAGAACGCCAGTGCTGTATTATCTGTATCCGGCCATAAATAATCTTCTACATTTTGAGGTGTTGTCTTTGCTGATTTTCTGGTATTACAGTATTTACAGCCTAACAGTAAATTACTCCATGCAGTCCAGTCTCCGCCATGCTTTCTGGAAATCATATGCTCTACTTCTGGTACATGATTGATGGGCATTTCACAGTAGGAACAATATAAACCAATTTTTTTCTCTAAATAAGGCAAAGCATCCTGATATTTCTTTATTTTTTCATAGGGTGATCCAGCGTGATCAGTTCCCCTTCTTCCAAAGACTGGATAATAAAGGGTGAATGAGTTGCACAGATAAACTGGATTCTCGGAAATTGCTCTTTTAAAATTCCCATAATGCGCTTTTGCCAGGTAGGATGTAAACTCAGATCAACTTCGTCAATTAAAACGATTCCTGAAGTCTTCTTCAATGCTTCTCCCTTTAAATATGGGTTTAAGATACACATCCTTGTCGCAATATCAAGAATAATTTTTATCACATTTCGATAACCATCACTTAACATCTGAAATGGTAAAATTGCTCCCATCGCTGTTCTAAGTGCAATCATATCTTCTTCATACTTTGTTGAAAATATAATTTCCTCTCCTATCTGAAGTTCCTCTTTGAATGCATCATTCACAGCTTTTAGGATTGCTTCATATGCAGGGAAATTTTTCCCACCGTTTTCTTCTACTGCAACAGCTTTTAGTGTATCAATATATCGAAATGCAATATCCAGTCCATGCTGCACATCCAGACAATGATTATATGCATCTGTTCTGCTGAAAACTCCTTTTTTTACCGTTTTCTTATTTCCATCTTTCCACAGACGTGCTGTACTAAGATAAAGGACCAATGGAAGGACTATTTCATTATCAGAATGATCTGCCTGTGCTATTTCCTTCCCCCATGCGCTCACAGTTGGCTGCATGGGATTTGAACCACCAAATTTTGTTCTGGCATCTTCTTTTAAAAGCACACGCTGAAATTCTATCGATTCATCCCTACAATCCCACTTTGCCCTACAGCTGATTTTGCATGGGTACTGTGAGATAGTTCCAGCCGTTAAAATAGTACTGTCCTCCGAAATCTGGGCTTTCCGCCGCGCATCCGTTGATTTTATATTGTATACAAAGCGAGAGGGGACATATGTTTTGTATGCTGCAAGGTATGCTCCCAGCATCACATTTACTGCTTCCAATACAGCAGTCTTTCCAGAACCGTTTTTTCCTGCAAAAACATTCATTCTAGGGTTTAATATAAACTTTTTATTCTCAAATCTTCTGTAATTAAAAAGGCTTAATTCCTGGATTTTAAACTCACACATGACTTCTTCCGCCTTTCAATGAACCTCTTGTCTTATATTTCCAACTATATCATTTTCCAAGGCATCTTGTCAATTTGCCTATTTTTTCTGCATTACTCGTTTAAAATCTTCTCTTTCCGCCCGATCATCTCATCGATCCGGCTGATATACTGTTCTACTTCCTTTACATTCTCGCAGCGCTCTCTGCGGTTTTCAGACGGGAACACCACTTTTGTGGTAGTTCCGGCGCCGCAGGCGACGATTGTTGCTAACTCCTCCATGATCAAAATATTGTACAGACATGCCTTTCCCGGAAGGGAATAACCTACGTTTTCAAAGTTGCCTGCCATGTTTTTCTGGCGGTAGAGATAGTACGGTTCCATGCCCATTCTGCGGGCACAGGCTTCACTTAAGGCGATCATTTCCGGTGTGTTGCTGATCTTTAAGTCTGCATATTCTTCTTTAAACATATTAAGTCTTGCAGCACGTTTGATCGCAAGAGAATGAACGGTAAGTGAATCCGGCTTTAAGGCTTCGATCTCTTCTAAAGTATGTTTTACATCATCCAGATCTTCTCCTGGAAGTCCCATGATCAGGTCCATGTTGATGTTGTCAAATCCCAGCGCTCTTGCCATATGGAATTTTTCTTTTACATTTTCCACTGTATGACGGCGTCCGATCAGGTCTAAGGTCTTCTGGTTCATTGTCTGGGGATTAATAGAAATACGGCTGATGCCATGGGAAGCCAAAACCTTTAACTTTTCTTCTGTAATGCTGTCCGGACGGCCTGCTTCTACAGTAAATTCCAGAACATTTTTTGTATCAAACAGCTGCTCTAATTTGCATAAAATAGCATCAATGTCCTCTGCCGGCAGTGAAGTAGGTGTACCGCCGCCAAAATAAATGGTGTCAAGAGGTCTTCCCTTCATCTTTTCTGCTGTATATTCCAGTTCTTTAAATAAAGCTTCCAGATACAGTCCCGTACGGCCTTTCCACTTGCTGATAGGATAAGAGGTAAAGGAACAATATAGGCAGGTAGTAGGGCAGAACGGGATACCTACATACAGACTATATCCACTGTCATAATTAATCGGTTCCATCAGGCGCTTTTCTCTTGCTGCGATCTCAACGCTCAGATCGATCTTTTCATCACTGGTCATATAAGTTTCCTTCATGAACCTGCGGATATCGTCTTCTTTCCAGCCATCTTCCAGACGGCTCAACGCGATCTTGGTAGGACGGATCCCCGTAAGAGATCCCCATGGAAGTTCATGGCCGGTGCGTCCTACAAGCATCTGGTAGAATAATTTTTTTATCACATTTTTGGTAGCGGAGTGGTCTGATAAGTCTGCTTTTCCTGCAAAATGGGCGGTCAGTGTCCAGCCTTCCAGTCCTTCTGGGGCGGACATGTTTGAATCCGTCTGCTTTTCAACAGCTACTGCGCTATCCTTTGCTTCAACACCAGCTGCATTAACAGCTGCGCCAGCACTTTCTTCCCCATTTTCCAGTTTTTCCCAGATCCCAATGACAGCTTCCCCATCTTTTAATCTGGTCTGCACATAAAAATCAATGTTCTCTTTTACTTCATGGGCATAAGTCTCACCCGGATAAAAAGACATCAGAAGTTCTCTGATGTCCTGTTCATACGCATTATCCTGTATTAATAATCCGATCATTTTTTTCCTGCTTTCTATCTGTAATACGGAATAGGATTGTGTTCTTTTTCATAACCAATGGTAGTTGGATCACCATGTCCCGGATAAACCATGGTATCTTCCGGAAGCACAAATAATTTGTTTAAAAGTGAATCTGTTATATCACTGCTGCTTCCTGTTGCCAGGTCTGTACGGCCATAGGACTCATAAAACAGCGTATCGCCGGAAAGAAGGACTCCCTCCTGGGGAATATAATAGCTGACAGAACCGGATGTGTGTCCGGGAGTAGCGATCACCTTCCATTTATATCCTAAAAGTTCTAATTCGTCCCCGTCACGGACCAGTACATCTGCATGGAAACTGGTCTGTTTTCCCGGCAGATGACAGGACAGGTTCAAAGAAGTATCTGCCAGCATGGCATCTTCTGTTTCAGAAGCATAGACAGGAAGGTGGAACGCCCGTTTTACCTCAGGCACTCCGATAATATGGTCAAAATGCCCATGTGTCAAAAGCACTGCCACCGGTGTTACCCCCAGTTCACTGCATTTATTTAAAATATAGGCTCCGTTATCTGCCGGATCTACCACTACGCCTTCTTTTGTATCGTTATTGTAGACCAGATAACAGTTTGTGCTTACCATTCCAAGCACCATGGTCTTTATCCTGAAGTTATTGCTCATAGTTCTCCTTTTATTATACAAACTGCCTGTCTCCGCAGACAGTTCCAGGCACAAATTTATCAACCGGTGGTTCTCTGGATATCCAGAACACCGTCGATCTGGCGGATCTTATCTGTAATACGGTTCAGTTCCTCTGTTCCATGGATATCAAAGGTCATAATGATCGTCGCACGACCCTGCTTGCTGGTGCGCACGTTCATGGAAGTGATATCGATCTGCTTTTCTGTAAATACCTTGGAAATATCTGCAAAAAGACCGATCCGGTTGTTTGCAAAAATCTGGATTTCTGTGGAATACTGCTCTGTACTGGAAGGATTTTCCTCTACCTGCCACTCTGCATCAATCAGTCTTTCTCTTTCATCTTCCGGCAGGTTGATCACATTGATACAATCCGTACGATGAATGGAAACACCTCTTCCTCTGGTAACAAAACCAACGATCTCATCACCAGGTACCGGATTACAGCATCTGGAGAAACGCACTGCCAGATCATGAAGTCCTTTGACCACGATGCCGCTCTTATTTTTACGGACTGTAGCTTCACCGCTTCTTCCGTCAGTATCAGCAATACCGTCTAAAACCTCTGTATCCGTGATCTCCCGTTTTAGCTTCTTCTCCCGTTCTTCTAACATCTTGTTGATGACCTGGCCTTCTTTCAGGCCGCCATGTCCGATAGATGCCAGCACAGAATCCCAATCCTTAAAGGCATAACGTTTCATTACCTTTTCCATAAATTCCGGTTTGGAAAGTTCCGACAGATTAATGCCTTTTGCTTTACAATAACGGTCAATGGCGTCACGGCCGCGGATGATATTATCCTCTTTCATCTGGGTCTTGAACCACTGATTGATCTTATTTTTAGCCTGTGTGCTGTGTACCACTTTCAGCCAGTCGCGGCTTGGTCCCTTGGAATTCTGGGAGGTGATGATCTCAATACGGTCTCCATTCTGGATCTGATATTCAATAGGAACCAGTTTTCCGTTGACTCTTGCGCCAACCATCTTATTTCCCACTGCACTGTGTATAGAATAAGCAAAATCAATAGGTGTGGAGCCGCTTGGAAGAGTTTTTACATCACCAGATGGGGTGAAGCAGTAAACGCTGTCAGAGAACAGATCAAGATCACCCTTTACCATGCTTAAAAACTCTTTGGAATCATCTGTATCACGCTGCCATTCCAGGATCTGACGCAGCCAGCTTAATTTTTCTTCTTCTTTTCCTGCAGCAACCTGTCCGCTTCCGCTCTCTTTGTATTTCCAGTGAGCAGCAATACCATATTCAGCAGTACGGTGCATCTCATAGGTACGGATCTGAATCTCAAATGGCTGTCCTGTGCTGCCGATCAGAGTTGTATGCAGAGACTGGTACATATTCTGCTTCGGCATAGCGATATAGTCTTTAAAACGACCAGGAATCGGCTTGTACATTTCATGGATCACGCCAAGTGCCGCATAACAGTCCTTTACCGTATCTACCATAATACGAACAGCAAAAAGATCATAGATCTGGTCCAGAGTCTTGTTCTGCTTTAACATTTTCTTATAAATACTGAAAAAGTGCTTTACTCTGCCGCCTACAGTAGCTTCAATACCTGCTTCGTCTAAATGTGCCTTTACTTCATCTACAATAGACTGGACAAAGGCTTCCCTGGCATCTTTACGCAGATCTACCTTTTCTACCAGGTCATAGTAGACTTCCGGCTTTAAAAATTTAAGTGATAAGTCATCTAATTCGATCTTGATCTTGGAAATACCCAGACGGTCTGCAATAGGAGCATAGATCTCCATGGTCTCTCTTGCTTTTTCCTTCTGCTTTTCCGGCTTCCAGTACTGACCGGTACGCATATTGTGAAGACGGTCTGCCAGCTTAACGATGATGACCCGGATATCCTTTGCCATAGCAAGGAACATCTTTCGCAGGTTCTCTGCCTGGATCTCCACCTTATCCTTATCCCAGTTTAACTGGGTCAGCTTTGTAACGCCGTCTACCAGAAAAGAAACCTCTGGTCCAAACTCTTTAGTCAGCTCATCCAGTGTCATGACCGTATCTTCTACTACGTCATGTAAAAGTCCTGCTGCAATGGTCTCCTTGTCCATCTCCAGATCAGCCAGAATAATAGCCACACATAAAGGATGGATGATATAAGGCTCTCCGGACTTTCTCTTCTGATCCTTATGGGCTTGTGCTGCGATCTTATATGCCTTTTCGATCATGGAAATATCATCGGAAGGATGATATTTATGGATTGTCTTTACCAGATCCTGGTACAATACTTCCGGACTGGTAAAGTCCGCCGGAGCCTCAAGCTCTATATCCAGTTTTTCTTTTGTTCCCTCTTTTCCCATATATGTGGCCACCTTTTTACGAATAATTAGTTATCATTATAATTTTTTTTAAATAAAAAAGCAAGGTGCAGCGCACCAATTACTTTCCGTCATAAATAATGGCAGAATCTACATCATACCCTTTTAAAAGCTCTCTTCCCTTAAGACCTGCTAATTCCATTACAAAGCAGATCTTTACTACTTTGCCGCCAAGGCCTTCGATCAGCTTAATGATCGCTTCTGTAGTACCGCCGGTAGCGATCAGGTCATCGATAATAACCACCTTCTGTCCCGGAATAATAGAATCCTTGTGCATCTCGATCTCTGCGGTGCCGTATTCCAGGGCATATTTTACTGAAACAGTCTCACATGGCAGTTTGCCCTTTTTACGGACCGGTACAAAACCCTTGTGCTCTGCATAGGCAACCGGCACACCAAAGATAAATCCTCTGGATTCAGGGCCTACTACTACATCATAATCTACATCCTTTAACATGTTGCGGATGCTGTCCACTGCCAGGTGCAGGCCGTCTGCATCCTGAAGGATGGTGGTTACATCCCTGAAAATAATGCCAGGTTCCGGGAAATCAGGTATGCTTCTTACATATTCTTCCAGCTTTTTCATATTTATATCCTCGCTTCTTTAAATTATTTACTATGAAAGTGTTGCCAAGCGGCTATGGGGACTGCGTGCTTGCACGCAAGGAACCATAGACATTTGGCAACCAAGCCGGTATGAGTAAGCAGGGCGACAGCCCGGATTACGAATACTGGCGGCAGTTGTGGGAGTGCCAGCGGCATGTAACAACTGACTTTCATCTATGGTGCGCAATCACTATTATTATACTTGCTCTGACGGACACTGTAAACCCCAGGCATCTTCCCAAACCGCCATTTTTCCTGTATTTTCTGCCAGTCCGACCGCTGCACGGACTCCCTTCTCCCCTTAAATCTTTATTCCCATCTCCCTAAAAATATGGTAATATGTCCTTGTTATTTTCAAAACACATTGAGATATTGTGAGGTTTTACATATGACTGGCTTAGGTACACTTGTAAATATGGCTGCCATACTTATAGGAAGCGGCCTGGGACTTTTATTAAAAAATGGTATTCCAAAGCGGCTGCAGACTACTATTTCCAGCGCAGTTGGCCTTTGTTTGATCTTTGTAGGCATTACAGGGGCTATCAAGGGTCTGATGAATGTATCGGGAACTACCTTTGAGACCAAGGACACATTAGTCGTAGTCATCTGCATGGCCGTAGGCGCAGCCATCGGAGAGTGGCTGGATCTGGAACAGAAAATGGAAAATCTGGGAGACTGGGTCAAATCCAAACTTCCAAGGGGCGCTTCCACTTCCAACTTTACAGAAGCCTTTGTAAGCACCTCCCTTGTTTTCTGCATCGGTGCCATGGCGATCGTTGGTTCTATTGAAGACAGTTTAAACCATGATTACACCATACTCTTTACAAAAGCCGTTATGGACGGTGTGCTTTCTATTGTTTTTGCAGCATCCATGGGTATTGGAGTGGCATTTTCCATGTTTCCCATTGGTATTTACCAGGGAGGCATCACTCTTCTTGCGGGCCTGGTAAAGCCATATCTTACCGACCTGATGATCGGACGCCTTTCCTGTATCGGTTCTATCCTTATCTTTGCCCTTGGTTTAAATCTGACCATTGGAACAAAGATCAAGATCACAAATCTGCTTCCTGCTGTATTCCTGCCGGTTATCGTATGCCTGTTGGGTTTTTAAAGTGGGTTATGAAAGGACATTATCATGTTAAAAGAAGAACGACAGAACTGGATCTTAAATAAGCTTCATACCTCCGGAAAGGTAGTAGTAAGCCATCTGGCAGGAGAATTAAAGGTTTCTGAAGACACCATACGCCGTGACCTTTTAGACCTGGATCAGAAAGGACAGTTAAAACGTGTATTCGGTGGTGCCATTCCTTTAGAAAAGCCGGTCATTAACTTCTTTGACCGTGAAACGGCAGATGTTGCCTTAAAGCAGCAGCTTTCCATAAGGGCGCTGGAATTTCTGGAGCCAGACCAGTTAGTTGCCATCGACGGCAGCAGCACCAATCTCCAGTTTGCCAAAAATATACCTGACAATTTAAAGCTTACAGTCCTTACCAACAGCTACAGCATCGCCCATGTATGTTCCCTGAAGGAGCAGATACGGGTCATTATCTTAGGCGGCAATCTATTAAAAGATTCCATGACCACAGTAGGGGAAGTTGCCGCCGCCCAGGCTGCCGGATACCACCCGGACCTGTGCTTTATGGGAGTCTATGCTATTCATCCGGAATACGGCATGACCATTCCCTATCCAGAAGAGGTCAGCATCAAACGCCAGCTGATCCGCTCCTCCAGCCGTGTTATTGCACTGGTAAACCCGGCTAAGCTGAACACCGTTTCCCGGTATCAGGTGTGCGGGATCGAGGATTTTACAACACTGATCACAGATGGACATGTGCCGCAGGAGATGGCATCCCGGTATAAAAACAGGGGACTGGATTTTCTGTAGACCGGATCTTCTATAAAAATAGTTTAAGCCGCCCGTGTTGGGCGGCTCTTTTCTTACTCACTCTTTCCAAGTAAAAAACTGCATCTAGATGGTCATTCAATCTGCAAATGTTGATCGTACACATACCGGCACAGCTTTTTCCTCTATACTTATTCCCCAAATACAGCCTTATAATCAGCCTGGAACTTGGCAATTCCCTGGTCAGTTAAAGGATGCTTGGTCATCTGCTCTAATACCTTATATGGAACAGTTGCAATATCAGCACCAGCCTTTGCGCAGTCGATCACATGGATTGGATTACGAACGCTTGCTGCGATGATCTCAGTTTCGATGTTGTGCATCTGGAAGATTTCAGTGATGTCATAGATCAGATCAATACCTGGCATGGAAATATCATCCAGACGTCCTAAGAACGGGGATACATATGTAGCACCTGCTCTTGCAGCTAACAGAGCCTGAGCTGCGGAGAAGATCAGCGTTACATTAGTCTTAACGCCTTCTGCGTGAAGAACCTTTACTGCCTTTAAGCCTTCAACAGTCATAGGGATCTTAACAACCATGTTTGGATGGATCTTAGCGATCTCACGTCCTTCTGCGATCATTCCTTCTGCAGTTACAGTAGTTGCCTTAACTTCACCACTGATAGGTCCGTCAACAATGGATGCGATCTCTTTGATCACTTCGTTAAAGTCACGGCCTTCTTTTGCGATCAGAGATGGATTTGTGGTAACACCACAGATAATTCCCATATCATTTGCCTTGCGGATATCATCTACATTTGCTGTGTCGATAAAAAACTTCATGAAATAATCCTCCTCTTAAATTTCCCCTGGAAACAGCTTCTCATTCTGCTTCCCACTAAATTTTTATACTTGTATTATAGCGCATGGCCTACACATGTCAAGCAAATATCCGCATCAGTTTGCCATATTTTCCCGCTACACACGCATAATAACGCATTTAAGTTTTATATGTCACGCAAAAACATGCAAAACAAAGAGCCCGACATGCGGACTCTTTCGGATTTATATCTTCGATTTTTCATATTTGCCTGTTCTTTCCAGACAGCTGCATTTACATTTATACTTTTTACACCTATACTTATAAGTTATTTTACATAATACGCACATTTTTCAGTGCACCGGTCTTGCAAAACTGGGTCCATTCGCATACATTTACTGCATGATCCCCAATACGCTCTAAATACTTGGCGATCATCAGCAGGTCGATCCCCTGATCTGCATGAGAAGGAGAAGACTTTAATAATTCCACCACATCAGTTTTTACCTGATTGAACAATGCATCTACCTCATCATCTCTGCGGATGATCTCCTCTGCCTCTTCCACATCCTGCTTAATAAATGCTTCTACCGCGTCATGGACCATTTTCTGGGCTGAAGCTGCCATAGCTGGAAGATGCTGTACAATGTGATAGGCATGGTCACTTTTTATCCTTAAGATCAGCTCTGCAATATCTGACGCATGATCTCCAATACGCTCCAGATCCGTTACAACCTTAAGGGCTGTAGATATCTGGCGCAGGTCCTTTGCTACCGGCTGCTGGCGAAGGATCAGGGACAGACAGCGGGACTCAATGGCACGTTCCATGTCATTTACATTCCGGTCTCCTTTAATAACGTCCTCTGCCATGGTATAATTCTGGTCTTCAAATGCCACGAAAGTCTGTTCAATGGCTTTTTCCACCATCATGGCCATATCCCGCAGGCATTTATTCAATTCCTCTAATTCATGTTCATAAGTAATGCGCATCCCGGCATTCCCCTTCCTGTTGTTTTTCCAACATTTTTACAACTTTACATTTTCACGATCCACACCGGATCATATACTATATCAACCAAAACGTCCTGTGATATAATCTTCCGTTCTCTTATCCTTTGGCATGGTAAACAGTTCGTCTGTTGTAGCATACTCTACTACCTCGCCTACCAGGAAAAATGCTGTATAATCTGCAATACGGGTTGCCTGCTGCATGTTGTGGGTAACAATGGCAACTGTATATTTGCTCTTCAGATCATCCATCAGATCCTCGATCTTTAAGGTAGAAATAGGATCCAACGCAGATGTAGGTTCATCCATTAACAGAACTTCCGGCTCTACTGCCAGTGCTCTTGCAATGCACAGACGCTGCTGCTGTCCACCGGAAAGTCCCAGTGCAGACTTCTTTAAACGGTCAGAAACCTCATCCCATAAAGCTGCGCCCTTTAAGCTGCGCTCTACAATCTCATCTAACTGTGCTTTATTCTTGATGCCGTGGATCCTTGGCCCGTAAGCTACATTGTCATAAATGCTCATTGGAAATGGGTTGGGCTGCTGGAATACCATTCCCACCTTTTTCCTAAGAAGAGTAGTATCTACCTGGGGATCATAAATGTCCTCTCCGTCAAGAAGCACGGTTCCGTCGATCTTTACATTAGAAACCAGGTCATTCATACGGTTTAATGTCTTCAAATAGGTAGATTTTCCACATCCGGATGGTCCTATAAATGCGGTGATCTTATTTTCATAAAGATCCAGATTGATATTCTTCAATGCATGATTTTCTCCATAATACAGATTCAGGTCCTGTGTGGAGATCTTTACTTTATTTTCCATTCTATTTTCTCCTAACGTGTTTCTACATTAAAACGGTGTGAAAGATATTTTGCCAGGGCATTAATAACCAGTACGATCACCAGAAGCACAACTGCTACGCCGAAAGCTTCATTATATTTTGCCTTCTGCATAAACAGATACAGCTGGATAGTCAGTGTACCGCCGGATTCAAGCACTTTTCCCAGGAAGTTCTTTGGCAGGTAATAGCCGCTTCCTGCAGTAAACAGCAGTGCTGCAGACTCACCTACAATACGTCCGATGGCAAGGATAACACCTGTAAGGATACCAGGCATAGCGCTTGGAAGAAGGATGGTGCGGATCATGTACCATTTTGTAGCGCCGATTCCCAGTGCACCGTGTCGATAGCTGTCAGGAACTGTCTTTAAAGCTTCCTGGGTAGTTCTTGTGATCAGCGGAAGGATCATTAAGGTCAGTGTCAGGGAACCGGTGAGAATAGAATAGCCCAGTCCCAGTGTGTTTCCGAAAAATACCATTCCGAAAAGACCAAATATAATAGAGGGGATACCGGAAAGTGTTTCTGTGGTAAATACGATCAGGCGGACGATCTTGCCTGGTTTTGCGTACTCATTTAAGTAAACCGCAGAACCTACACCAATAGGGGTGGCGATCAGCAGCGTGATCACTACGATATAAAGGGTATTGATTATATTTCCAAGAATACCGAAGGTTCCTTTTGTGGTGCTGGAAACAGTGCTTAAAAAAGCCCAGGTCACATGTGGGACACCTCTTACAAAGGTGTAACCTAAAATTCCGATGAGAAGGAGCATGGAGATACTGGCACATCCGTAGATAATACCTGTTAAGATCACATCGGTGCTCCGGACACGTTTTCCATAGATGCTTTCCTTGATAATGGAATCTTCATGAATGCGGATCGCAGCTTCACCTGTCATTTTGTTTTCTCTCCCTTCTTCAGAATGCCGTTTAAACTAACATTGATAATCATGATAAATGCAAATAATACAAGACCGATGGTAAATAATACTTCTCTGTGCAGTCCGGATGCATATCCCATTTCTGCTACAATTGCAGTGGTCAGGAAACGGACAGAGTTAAATGGAAGCGGGAAGTTTACAGAGCTTCCTGATACCAGCGTAATAGCCATTGCCTCACCGATGGCTCTTCCTGTTCCCAGGACAACGGCTGTGATGATACCGGATTTTGCTGCCGGAAGGATCACCTGGAAAATAGTCTGGATCTTCGTAGCACCTAATGCCAGAGAAGCACTTTTTAAATGTGACGGAACCGCTCTTAAAGCAGACTCGCTGATATTGATGACTGTTGGAAGAATCATCAGCGCCAGCACTAAAACTGCAGAGATCAGGTTTGCACCACCGGTATACTGATGAGTGGAAGAACCTTTAAATACAGCCAATTCTATTTTATACATCAGTGGATTTAAAATCAGGATACCTAGCAGACCGTAGATAACGGACGGGATACCTGCTAACAGCTCTACTGCCGGACGGACCACATTTGCCAGCTTTTTCGGCGCTACTTCTGCCAGAAAAACAGCTGTCATCACACCAACCGGCACACCAATGAGGATCGCCAGAAAAGTTCCCACTATAGAAGTAAGGATAACATACAGGATACCGAAACTTGGTGCAGCAGCAGCCGGCTGCCATAAGGTACCAAAAAGGATATCCAGAATACCTACTTTAAACAGCGCCGGTGTACCACTGAATATCATATATAATGTAATGGAAGCAACAGCCAGGACAGCGAAAAAGCCGCATGCGGTGAAGATCACTTCTGCAGCTTTTTCAACTGTGGACTTGCTGCCATGATGGGAACGGACGGAAAATGTTTCCTGAGTCATTGCAGACAGTCTCCTTTCATTTCATACAACTCTTCATTATTTATCAGCTGTGATCAGACCTACAGATTTTACAAGCTCAGAACCTTCATCAGAGTAGATGAAGTCAAACAGTGCTTTTACAAGGTCGCTCTGCTCGCTGATCTCGCCCTTGGTAGCCATTACGAATGGACGGCTTAAGAAGTATTTTCCTGCCTTGATATTCTCTTCTGTTGACTCAGCGCCGTCTAATTTTACAGCCTTTACAGTATCATCTAATACGTCCAGAGAAACATATCCAATGGAACCCGGGGTAGATGCTACCTTTGCCATTACAGCGCCAGTGCTGTCTAATTCATTGCTGTACTTGCATGCATCTTCCAGCTTTAACAGCTCCTCGAAAGCTCCTCTTGTACCGGAACCTGCCTCACGTCCTACTACTACGATAGGAGCATCATTTCCGCCTACATCTTTCCAGTTGGTTACAGAACCGTCATAAATGCTGGTCAGCTGATCCTTGGTCAGATCTTCTACTGTGTTAGCCGGGTCAACTACAACTGCGATACCATCGATCGCTACGATATTTTCTGCAACACCTTTTGCCTTTTCTTCATCCTTTAAGTTTCTGGAAGAGTTACCGATATCTGCTGTACCATTGCTTACTGCCTCGATACCAGCACCGGAACCTACGAACTCAGCGGTTACAGTTACCTTTGGATATTTCTCCATAAATGCTTCGCTTAATGCATTTGCGAACTTCTCCATAGAAGTGGAACCTACCATGCTGATAGAACCGCTTAAATCTGCATCTGCACTCTTTGCTTCTGTAGCTGCTTCTTTGGTTGTTTCTTCTGCCTTTGCTTCAGTTGTCTGCTTTTCTGTGGTTGCGGTCGCTGCTGTGGTAGCTGCTGCACCGGAATTTCCACATCCCGCAAGCATTCCTGCTGCCATTACTGCTGAACCGATCACTGCCATTACTTTCATGCCATTTTTTTTCATAATTATCTTTTCCTCCACTTTTTTGTACCGTTTTTATTTTTATGTTTGCATTTATTTTGCGGTACTTATATTTTTTAATATGTTGTTTTCTTGTTCTTACATTGTGGAGTATACAAAAGTTTTACAATAGCTGAAAGCAAGGTATGGTATAGCTTTTGTAAAATTTAAGTAAATCAGAATCATTGTACACTGAAAAAGACGCGGAAAAAGGGCAGAAAAAGACCGGCTGCAACGCAGCCGGCCTGTGTAAAAGAATTTATTCCCTGTTTTGTCAGCTTTTTTTGATAAAATCGGTTCCGCATTTCGGGCAGTGGATGCTGATCCGTCCTCTTCCCCTGGGGACACGCACCTTCTGTTTACAGTTTGGACAGCGGTAAATATGGTACTTTCTGCTCTCCTGAAAGCGGAATTTCCATTTTTTCCACCATTCAGATACATAAAACTGCCGTCTTAAAAAGGCTTCATTTTCCTGGTAACGCTTATTAATGTTTTTAGAAAACATTCTTGCATACAGGATAACGAGTACGATCCATTCCAGTGCCCACAGGATCCTGGAAGGCAAAGCCGCCGGGATCAGGAAATTAAAAATGATCAGTGCTAAAAGAAGACTTGAAAGGAAACGTCCAAACTGGTCCATTCCGTATCTTCCTATCATAAAGCGCTGAAACTGCATTCTCAGTCTGTTTAAGTAGTCACGCATTTGTCTTCTCCTCAATATTTCTCAATGTTTTTAAATGCATTATCCACCTTTATGGCAGTGAGCATATGCTCATATCCATTTATTATACATGATATCCCGCCAGACTTCCACTGACACTTTTTGAGAAATGCACAATTGAAATGTTTCAACGATTGTTATGGTATGGTGAGAAAAATAGATGAAAATAGACAAAACAGCAGCTTCTGTTCGGAAGCTGCTGTGGGAAAGATTGCTTTTAAATTCGATTTATAATCGGTTTAGGATTTTAAGTCTCCATTTAAACTAATTCGGGATTCTTAATCAATCCAGATGCCATCAGTGGTTGGACCAAATCCCTCCACTTTCTCTTCATCACCTGCTGTAAAAGCACCACGGATACGATAGTAATAACCACGCTTTTGATTAGTAAAAGTAACATCAATTGCAGGATCTTCAATTCCATCTGGATATTCCTCTAATGTATACACAAAGTCTACATAATCCACCTGTTTCCATTTCTTTAAGCTTTCATCATACCGATCCAGATAAAGGCTAACATACAATTCCGTTGCTGGTTTGTTCAAATATGCATGCGCTGCCGCACCAATATTTCCATTTCCTTCGTTTCTTATAGTGACATCTGCTGACAGAAAGAAATCCCCTCTTCTTGCAACATTTTTTTCTGTTCCTGTACTAAATTTCACCCCTTTTGCGCACAAAACCGATTCTTGATCTACCGATGTATAATAACTTGCTGCAGGTACTGCTGCAAAAGCTGTTGTCATACATACATTAACTGCTGCCAGAACTCCAATCACTAAGCGTGCTATTTTTCTCATATAACCTCCATACTATTTAAAAATGAATTTTTCTCACCATTTCATCAAACTCTTCCTGACTCATTTTACCTAAGAGATGATAATATACACCATTATACGCAAATTGAGCTTCTTTCATTTGTAGTTCTGTTTTTCCTTTTTCCTGACAAACTTCTATATCTATACGTAATCCTGGATTCCATATATTATAAATTTCTTTCGCGTCTGAAGAATGCACAGTTGATGCCTCAACCTTGTTTTTTGCCTGAACAAAAAATATTTTATTTCCAGCATATTCATACTGCAGTTTCCCATACCCATTTCCCAACATTACATCTTGTAAATACATTTTTTCCGGTATATACCCTAATCTCAGCGTCTTCACTCCCAATTCTTCAGATATTTTCTCATATGCCTCTTCCTCATCACGCACAGTGATAACCTTCGAATCATTATTATAAACGATTCCCTGCTTCACCATTCTCCCATCCCGATAAAAATAAGATTTCGTTCCCATTGCTACAAAACATCCGCCAACTGTCAGCACCGCTGCTGCTACACCAACTGCAAATATCTTATTTATGCAGCGTCTGCGGGGTTTTACGGTTGGACTAGGATCTGGGATCAGTTCCCGTTCTGCCTGGATCCTAGTCCAGATGCGGTCAAATTCATCAGCTGGAGGCGGATTTAAGGGCAGACTGCTGGTGTCTTTCTCTGCCTGTTCAAAACTTCTTAAAATTTCCTTCATTTCTAAGTCCAGTTTTCCTGCTTTTCCCACTTTACACCTCAATTGCCAGATACCCTAAAGTTCCCTCTCGGTTTAGGGTTGACTTTTCACAGTTAATGCTTACTATATTAGTAGACGTTTTTCCTTCAGGAGGTTTTTATGAAAAAAATCATTTTAACCGGCGGCGGTACTGCCGGTCATGTTACTCCCAATCTTGCACTTCTCCCTTCTTTAAAGAAGGCAGGTTATGAAATCCGTTATATCGGTTCTTATCAGGGTATTGAACGCAAGCTGATCGAAGGAGCCGGTATTCCTTATGACGGCATCTCTTCCGGTAAACTGCGCCGATACTTTGATCTGAAGAATTTTTCTGATCCGTTCCGTGTTGCAAAGGGCTATTTTGAGGCACTTCACCTTATGAAGCATTATAAACCAGATGTTGTATTCTCCAAGGGCGGTTTCGTTGCTGTACCAGTTGTACTGGCTGCAAAACATTATAAGATCCCTGTTATCATCCATGAATCAGATATGACTCCTGGTCTTGCAAACAAGATCTGCATTCCATCTGCCGCTAAGGTATGCTGCAACTTCCCGGAGACTCTTAAATATCTCCCTAAAGACAAGGCTGTCCTCACAGGTTCTCCGATCCGTGCAGAGCTTTTAGAAGGAGACCGCAGTGCTGGTCTGTCCTACGCTCATTTAGACGAAAACAGGCCTGTCCTTCTGATCATCGGCGGAAGCCTTGGATCTGTGGCTGTAAATACTGCAGTGCGAAAGATCCTTCCACAGCTTTTAAACACATTCCAGGTAATACATATCTGCGGAAAAGGCAATCTGGATGAAAGCCTGATCAGTACCGAAGGATATGTACAGTATGAATACGTAGATGCACCTTTAAAGCATCTGTTTGCAGCTGCTGATGTGGTCATTTCCCGTGCCGGAGCTAACTCCATCTGCGAACTCCTGGCTCTTCGCAAACCGAATCTTCTGATCCCGCTTTCTGCTGCTGCCAGCCGCGGAGACCAGATCTTAAATGCAGATTCTTTTGCACGTCAGGGCTTCAGCAAAGTCTTAAAGGAAGAAGACCTTTCCGATGAAACTTTAAGCACTGCTGTTTTTGATCTTTATAAAAACAGGGAAGCTTATATAAACACTATGGAAAAAAGCAGTCTCAGCAATGCGGTAGAAACCATTACCGGTCTGATCGAATCCTGCGTTTCCCATTCTTAAACCAGCTTCATCACTGGTCATGTACTCCATGACCAGTAACAAAATTTCTTTTTTAATATGAGGACTTGTCCAATCTTATGGCCAGTCTTCCCGTTTCAAAAGAGATTCTATGTACTTTCTGATACGGCTGACCCGTGAATAACAGGCTTTTTCTGAAATAGAAAGCTGATCACATACTTCACTGGTCGGCCGTCCTTCTATTAATTTCAACTCGGCAACCTTCTGCCATTTTTCCGGCATCCGGTCTACCTCATCCAAAATCGCTTTACACCGCTCTTTTCCAGAGAAAATATCTACCAGCCCGGGCTGGCCTGCCTGCATTCTGTATTCTTCTGCAGCAAATTCTTCTCCTTCCAGATTTTCACAGATCCGTCTCTTTTTCTGTCTGTGATAATCCATACAGCGGTTTTTCAGGATTTTGCCAAGCAAGAGCTTCTTTCCCATTTCCGGCTGGTCCAGGGAATAATCATATCTTGCATAGGAAACAAATGTATCCTGAATGATATCGTCAATATCATCCACTGGTATATCATAAGCATAAGCCAGACGTCTTAACGTATCCTGATAGGTCAGATACATTTCCTCAAAACGGGCTTTTGCCTCTTCATCCATCCGTTTGATCATAAATGACTACAGACAACCTTTGATCTTCTCTGCTGCTTCCGTCAATTCTTCTGCCGTTGCTGAACCTGGTGTCCAATTGGCGATTTCCTTTGGACCGCCTTCATAACGGGGGATCACATGCATATGAAAATGCATTACAGTCTGTCCTGCTGCTTCCCCATTATTCTGAACCAGATTAAATCCAGCGCAGCCTAATCCTTTTTTCATAGCAGCTCCTATCTTCGCTCCCAGTGGAAGCACCTTTGCCGCTGTTTCTTTATCCAGCTCGCATACATTAGCAAAGTGCTTTTTAGGCAGGATCAATGAATGTCCCTTTGATGCCGGTCCCAGATCCAGGATCACACGGAAGTCCTCGTCTTCATATACGGTCGTTGAAGGAATCAACCCCCTTGCAATCTTACAAAAAATACAATTGTCTTCTGCCATTTCTAATTCCTCCTCTTCTGTGCCGATAAGCGCTTTTCTTGTTTATAATACTAGCATAATTTTTTTCCATTGTTAAGCGTATTTCTGCAATATCTCCAAGAAACCGTCCCCTCGCCGTGTCTGTTTTTGTCACCTCCTGCCGCATTATGCCGGTTTCTATTTCCAGAAATACTTTTCTTCTGCAATCTGCACTTCATCTCCTTCTTTTAACATGATCTCCTCATTGGCCGCCAGCAGTTTTCCATTGACTTTTGTCCCATTTGTAGAATTCAGATCTGTAAGAAAATAATCCCCTCCTTTTTCCATGATCCGCACATGAAAACGGCTCACTGTAGGCTTATCCAGTATATGATCTGCCAATCCTGTATGTTTTCCTATTACAAAAGGCACATATCCAACAGGGATATCTCCGTTTTCAGGCTTCGCAGACACAAGTATATGGTCCGGCTTCTCTTTCGGCGTAAGGAGCATGGTCTGAAATTCTTCTGCTTCTTTTATATTTTCTGCTCTGACCTGTGCCTTTAGTCCAGATACTTGTGCTGGGCATATCCGCTCTTCCGGGTCTTTATTATCGCAAATATCATAAGCCGCAGTCTGCTCTTCCGGGTCTTCGTAAAAAACTCTCCATGGATCTTCTGTTTCCACTTCTTCAGCCTTAAGTTTTCCATTTTTTCCCACTTTTTCAAGAATAAAATGGCTCAGGATAAGGATAATTGCCAGTATACCTCCTACAGAAACCTCGTAGATCCAAAACTGTGCCAGAATTTCTGCTCCATATAAAAACCAGGTTCCTCCTATGACTGTAACCAGGAATACCAGCAGGAAAAACAGCTTTTTAACCAATCTCCGGACACTGCTTTTCTGATACGATCCTGATATTTCCAGCTTTTCCTGTTCCTCTGTTTCCTCTTTCCCCTTCCATTCCCGGATATCTTTACTGTTTTCCCTGAAATCCCTGAAATTCCGGTCAGTTTCCTCTCCTTTTGTTATTCTGAAATTTCTTACTGTTTCTTCTTCCTGTACCAGATCTGATCGTTTCTCCGGCATTTTTTCTGCCAGTATCCTCATCATATCCTCCAGACTGTAATTTTCCTTCATACAGGTCTGGTAAAGCCCATAAGTAAGGACTACACATTCCCTGTCTTTGTGATCAATATGCTTCATAAGATACTGGATAAATAAAGAAAGCTGACTGTTAAAGTCCTCTTTTCTCCCTGGTATCACACAAAAACCGGTTTTAAATCCCTCCGGATCCACATAGACCAGATCCGGGTCTAAAAGGATCCCTCCATCCCCTAAAAGATAGGCCTCCATCCGGTCCAGTGTTTCATACAACTGGCAAAAAAAGCTTCTTACCTGTTTTTCATCTGCTGGCTGACTTTCAAATAACCGGCTGACAGGCTGACGGGAAGTGATATCATAACAATACCAGGGAATTCCATCTGTATATTTGATCTTCATTTTTAAAAGACCGGGAATCTGGTTTCTGGACAGCATTCCCCTTTCATAGCTTTCTGCTATTTCCCAGTCTTCCATTTTTACCGTCATATAGCTGCGCTTCATTTCACGCATATATTCAATTTTCATTTGTCTCCCCCGGCTATAAGAGTCACTTTTCTCAGGAAGGCTTCCGGCCGGAATGCAGTCATTTCTATCTGTTTACTCCAATTTCCACCCATAGCTATTCCTGTTCTCTTTTCCCCCTTTTCCTTTATGGAAATACCAAAATCTGTAAATCGCAGCCGCAGCCCCTTATGTTCTTTGAAAAACAGCTCCACATCCCGGACACTTATTTCCCTTTCGTGGCGGCATTTTTCCACTGCCTCATGAAGTACCATAGCTGATATTGTCTCATCATGGATCCGTCCGGCATTTTCTATAAGCGCTGCCAGGGAAAATAAAACAACCGCCATAACACAGGCTGCTTCTACTGTAATACTTCCCTGTTTTCTCACAAAAACAGCACCCCCAGTCCCACCGGAAACATAAATGGCAGCAACGGCAGCTTTATTCCGGTATTTTTTCCCCACCTGCCTATCATCAGCCATACTGCTACCGGAAAACACAAGAACAGGCCTCCTGTAAGTAAAAATACATTTTTCCAAAATCCTAAAAACAGGCCTGAAACCAGAAAAAACCAGCCATCTCCTTTTCCCATGGCTTCTTCGGTGACTACAGATATTCCTAAAAGAAGCAGTCCCGGAAACAGATCAAGGAACAGTTCCAAAACCAGGACTGCCATAGACCAGAATATCTCTTCCCCGCTTTTTCCTGTTTCTTCGCAAACCATCTGCTGCAGTCTGTAAAGGATCTGTATACCCCGAAACATCAGTCCCATCATTCCCCAGATGTAAAAAGTAGATGCCCGGATGCTTTTCTTTCTCAGATCCTGCCAGGCAGCAGATAGTAAAAATAATAAAAATCCTATGCGAAAACCTGCTTTTATATACAAAGTAACATCCACTTTTTCTTCTCCTTTTTCCGTCAATATCCTTTCAGAAGCTTTCCTGTATCTGCCTTTACGACTTATTTTGTGGGAACATGCCAAAATTACCTCTATTGGCTGCAATACGAACATCCACCCATATATTTCACCTGGCTTAAGGGCACTTCCTGTACATAAGCGCTGAGAGAGGTGCAGTCCTCTCTGGCATGATAGCTTTCCCCATAAGGAAGCACATAAACATATGCGTCTGTTCCTCTGTTTTTACAGGATGCACAAGGCTTATATTTCTTTCCTTCCTGACTGCGAAGCCCGGTTACATCCTCTGCTGATACCTTTTTTAAATCATGAAACAGATAATGACAGTTTCTCTGTCTGTGATATCTGGTAGAGGATCTTCCTATATACACCATGATCTCTTCTTTTTCCCCATTCAATGTATTTTTCCTGTTTCTGTTCCCATCTGCTCCTGTCCACAATCTTCGGCTACATATGTTTTCTACAGATACGCTGTTTATCCCAAACACTGAAAATGGCAATGGCATCTTATAATGCATTACAATCTGTATCTTTTCATCTTCTGTTATCCGTGTTCCGTAAAAATCCAGATCCCGTACCCATTTTTCCGGTATCTTTCCTTTTACCGCAGCTGCCGCATAGATGGCTGTAGCCTTTTCAATGAGTACGCTGTCTGCCCCTTCCTCTGACCGGCCGGCATCTATTTCTTCCTTTTTTTCGTTTTCATATAAATAGGCTGCATAAGCATACCGGCTGATTTCTTCTCCCACAGCCTCTGCCACCGCCTGGATCTGCCTCTGCCGGTCCATTAACACCATAGGCATAAGCAGCGTTACACAGAAAAATACCATTAGCGGAAAGCAAAGAGCTGCCTCCAGGGTAAGGCTTCCTTTGAAGGAGACCCATGATAATGCTCTTTTTCCGGATTCTTTTTTCTTAAGATAAATTTGAATTTTGCAGATTTGTACTTGGAGAGGTGCACAAATTTTTTTTAAATATCTGGGATTGGAGTGTCGTGTTAGAGATTTGGATTGAATACAATTCCGAAAAAAGAGCATCATCACAGGCCTCCTTTCAAGGCTTAGTAAAATAATTTCCACTAACTGAAAATCGGGTTTTTCTTAAAGTTTTCCACGGTCCAGATGAAAAAAATACTGGTTTTCCACAAAATCCGGCTTCTGCATCCACCATACAGACACACTTTTCCAGCAGGAAATCCGGCTGTTCTTTTCTTATGTTCATCTGCATCATATCCATCATCCGGAAAAGAGGCTCACTTCCATAACTGACAAATAAAAACATCCTGAGGTAGCCTGTCAGATCCAGTCCTTTTTTACTGCCGGATCTGCTTTCATCTGCAGTTTCATTACCCCAAACAGTGATATTCTCCCCAAGATCAGGCAGTTTTCCTTCTGCTCCTATTTTCAAAACGCCTTCCAGACTTAACTGCCAGTCTGAGACCGCCTTCACAAGAGGTACTTTTCCTCCATTAAGCAGGCAGCGCACATCTACAAATGCTTCTGCCAGTGCCCACATCCCCATCACAAAGAACGTTACCACTGCTGTAAGCGGAAGAAGTCCCATACCTCCTGTAATAGATGCTGCAAGAGCCTCTGCTTCCTGTCGTTTTTGCCCATCTGATAAGATATGGATCAGATTTAACCCCTGTCTTACAGTAACCAGCCTTAAAACCGATGCTTCCAGATTTTCCTTATCTGTCTTTTTTCCATATAAGACGTATTCCATCTCATAAATAGCCCCATTCTCCATTTTCTTTTGAAAATGAGGAAAATAGCGGACTCCGTATTCAGCCACCATCAAACGGTCCACAAGACCTGAGACACCGGTAAAATGCTCTGTTCCCCGTCCTGAAAGCGTAGAAGGTGCCTGGGACAGATCTGGCTTTCCGCCAGAAATCTTACTGTCTTCTGGCAACACCAGCTTTAAAATACCCTTTCCGGTCAGGGATCTGATCCGCTCCAGCCAGCCTTCTTTTTCTTTGTCCTTTACTCCAAAAGAGACATCTAAAGCCAGTACCGGATATCCCGTCATATGACGGATCACCGGCTCCCACAGTTCTTCTTCGTCCAGTTCATCCTCTTCATCAGAAGGCTCCCAGTCATCAATATAGCGGATCACATCTTCAGCTTCTTTTATAAGACCTTCCATAAAGGAAATATTTTCCCGGCTTCTTTCTGTAAGACTTCGGATCTGCCCTCTTCGCTCTCCATCCTGGGAAATATAGGTTTCATAAGACCGGATCTGTTCGTTTAACAGCTGCCTGGAATTACCTTCAAGATCTTCTTCTGTCTCAAAGTTTTCCCTGCTTTCACTTAATGCCCGTTCCAGACGGTCAGCCTGCTTTTCGTAAGCTTCCACCAGAGCAGGTACTGCCTGCAGGCTTTTGATCACAGACCGGCATTTTTTTACCATGCCCCTTCCATCCAGAGATTTCAGGCAGCTGATTCCCGCCTCCCAGTCCATTTTCTGCTGCTCCAGCTTTCCATTCAGCTTTTCAAGGGCTTTTTCTAAGGCAACTGCTTCTTTGCAATGTTCTTCATAAAGACCGGATACGTGATTGACACCAGATGCATTTTTTATCCCTTCTAAAGCTTCTTTTGCTTCTCCTTCCGTCATGGCATCCCATAATACGCCCACCAGGCCATATTTCATATATTCCAGTATCTCCCGCTCCATACAGCTTCCCTTCCCTTCTGTAAGAGCTGCCATATCTTTTACAACTGCCTCTTCTGTTTTCAGAGGATACCAGTTTTCTGCCTGCATATATGGATCTAAAAAAGCTTTTAATTCTTCCTCCAAAAGCTCTTTGCTGTCCGCTTCCAGCCCCAGGATCCGGTACTTCTGCCACAATTTTCTGTGGTACTGGGCCATAAGGGAGTCCATGGAAGAATCCACCGCCATGCGCAGATACAGCCGTTCTCCCGCTGTCCGGGCTGATTCTGCCATGACCAGAAGGAGTGTCATCAACATTACCAGGATCATTGCAAGGAATACCGTCACTTCTCCTTTTTTGTCCTTATGTAAATGATTTCCATGTGAAAACATTTCTGTATTAATAAACTTCCTTAGTTTTTGTATTGATCTGCTTAAAGATATTTTCAAGCAAAGTATTGATCTGTTTTTTGAACACAATTGTCAATCCTATCAAAACAACCAGGATCAATACTAATTCTATAACCCCCACACCCATCTCATCTGCCGCAAATTCCTTTAAAATACAGCTATTATTTTCTTTTCTCATTCCTATATCCTCCATTTTATCTTCCATGTCCTCTCACAGTCTTCCATGCACTAGTGTACTGTATCATTCACATTTCGCATAATGACTTGCCTGAATTTCCATCTGCTGTGTTGTCGTCAATCGACGATGCCACCGCATCGCCTCATTCCTCCGCCTTGCAGATTGAAAATTCATTCTGCGTCATTTTGCTGAAAGTGAATGATACAGTACACTAGTTATCCTACCGGGAAGAAAGAAACCGGATAAGAAGCGATCACAGTATCCTTCTCTACATCTACCACTTCTACTGTACCGTTTTCCACGCCGTATGCTCCCTTGATCCTTGGGAATACCACCGGAATATCCTGGGAACCTACCACCAGCCTTGGGCTGATCAGCGGAGTATATACTTCTGCCCCACTTGCATCCTTCTGCTTTAACCGGATAGATATTTTTACACTGCTTGTCTGGGAAGCCGGTCCAATATAATTGCTCAAAGAACAGGTAGTATCTATGGAGCCCATATAATAGGACTCATCTGCTGCCTGTGCCTGGGTACTTCCTTCTTCTTCCATCTGATTAACCACATAATCAACTGTGGCAGACGGCTCTAAAACAGTTCCCGGAAGTGCAGACTGGCTCAGAACTGTACCTTCTGGCTTCCCTGCATCATAATCGTAGGTCACAGTACCCGTTTTCAATCCCGCTGCCTTTAAAAGGGCATCTGCTGTAACTTCGTCTCTTCCGATCAGCTTTGGCACCTGTCCCTGGGCTGTCTTTGGCCCTGTGCTTACAACCAGTTCAATGGTATCCCCTGCTTTTGCCTGCTGTGGACTGTAGCGGATAACTTTTCCTGTTTCAATATTATCGTTTGCCTCTTCTTTTAAGGTAACTTGCAGTTCTTTATCTTTTAAAAGTTTCTGGGCATCTTCTCCTGAAAGCTGCTCCAGTCCCAATGAAGAAAGATCTACTTTATCACTTCCCTTACTGATGGTCACGCCAACTGTACTCCATTTTTCCACTACTTCGCCTTCTGCCACATCCTGGCGCATGACCTGGTCTGCTTTATAATTATCAGAGTAATCTTCTGTTTCTATACTCATTACCAGGTTGTATTCTTTCAGCTTAGCCTCTGCCATATCCTTTGGAAGTCCCAGTACATTTGGCATATAAGTCTGGTTATCTGCCAAGGAAACATTAATGCCTTCTGTGGCCGTTTCACTGGTAACTACTTCCGTTTCCTTATCCTGTCCGCTTTTTGGCCAGAAAAGCCCTGTCAGCCTTGAAAATACAAAAATAACTACCACCGCTACTAAAACAGCGGCAAAAATACCCATCACCATAATAATACGTTCAAACTGGGTACTTACATCTTTTTCTTTCTTTCTGTCGCTGCGTTTTTTATGGACTGGTATCTGAGGCTGTGTTTCCTCTTTATCATATCCATCCCCGTCATTCTCTTCTGTTTCCGGTGTCTGGATACTTACAGCCGGGTCATATTCCGGCTCTTTTACCACAATATCCTCTGTGTGGGGCCGTCTGCGCTCCTGGATCTGGGACAGTTCTTCCCTGGAAATAGGTCTTGTTACATAAGGATCATTTTCCTCATCTGTCTGAGATACTGCCCCGTAAATATCATAATCCGGATCTACCATTACATGGCGCAGATCTGTGATCACATCTCCAATAGAAGAATATCGTCTGTCCGGTTTTTTCTGGGTACATTTTAAAATGATCTGTTCTAAACCACTGCTTACCACCGGATTTAACTGGGAAGGCGGTGTAATAGGCGTCTCTAAATGGGCAAGGGCAACAGCAACTGTATTGTCCCCTTCAAAAGGGACTCTGCCTGTGACCATTTCATACATGGTAATACCAAAGGAATATATATCACTTCTCTCGTCACAATACCCCCCTCTGGCCTGTTCTGGTGAAATATAATGGACAGAACCTACTGCTGTAGCATTCATGGTCTGGCTGGATACAGCTCTTGCAATGCCAAAATCAGCTACTTTCACATTTCCATCTCTGGAAATGATCATATTCTGAGGCTTGATATCCCGGTGGATGATGTGCTGCTCATGAGCAGCTGCGATTCCCTGTGCCACCTGGATAGCAATGCCGATTGCCTCTTTATTTTCAAGAAAGCCCTTCTTTTCGATGTAGCTTTTTAAGGTGATACCCTCAATCAGCTCCATAACGATATAATGAAGATTGCCTTCATCTACTACATCATAAACATTGACAATATTAGGATGGGAAAGTCTGGCTGCCGCCTGAGCTTCCATTTTAAATTTGCTGACAAAATTCTCATCAGAAGCAAATTCTTCTTTTAAGACTTTAATGGCTACTAAACGGTCTAAGGTATGACATTTTGCCTTGTATACCACAGACATGCCGCCAGAGCCGATCCGTCCTAATATCTCATAACGGTCCTGAAGATATGTTCCCTGATTTAACATGATCCCATCCCTCCTTCCTGAGGCTTCACAAGTACAACAGCAATGTTGTCTGTTCCTCCTCTCTTATTTGCCTCTGCGATCAGACGTACTGCCTTTTCTTTTAAGGTGCCTTCGGAGAGAACAATGGAACACATCGTATCATTGTCCACCATATTGCTCAGTCCATCTGAACAAAGTAAAATGTAATCTCCCTGTTCTAATTCTTCCTCAAAGAAATCCGGCTCTATATCCGGTTTGATGCCTGCCGCCCGGGTAATAATATTCTTTTTCCTGTTATAATCAGCACTTCCCCTCTGCATCATCCCCATAGCCACCATTTCCTCTACATAGGAATGATCCCTGGTGATCTGACGGATAGCCCCATCATGGATCAGATACAAGCGGCTGTCTCCTACATTAGCTGCATAAAGAATGCCCTCTTCGATCACAGCTGCTACCAGTGTACAGCCCATTCCCTGAAATTCTTCTCTTTCCAGAGACATTTCATAAAGAGCTTTATTCACTGTTTTAATTCCCTCTTTTAACTGGGTAACACAGGGACCGTTCTGACGGTGATTTAAATACACCACCAGATTTTCCACCATAAAGCGGGAAGCATAATCTCCCGCCTTGTGGCCTCCCATTCCATCTGCTACCAGAAAAAGATCCGGCAGAAAACCTACTTTTTCAGGAGAAGCATAAATATAATCCTGATTCATGGAACGGACTCTTCCCGTGTCTGTCAGTGCATATGCTTCCATATCAGATCTCTCCTTCCTCCAGATAGCTCTTTCTTAACTGACCGCAGGCACCGCCAATATCACGTCCCATTTCCCTGCGCACCGTTGCGTTGATCCCATGCCGTTCCAGATAATTTTTAAACTGTTCTATGGCCTTTTTGTCTGACTGGACATAATCCCGTTCTTTAATAGGATTGACCGGGATCAGGTTCACATGTCCATGCTGGTCTTTGATCAGCTCTGTCAAGGCTTTTGCCTCCTCTAAGTTATCATTAACTCCTTTTACAAGGCTATATTCAAAGGTAAGTCTTCTTCCTGTTTTTTCAAAATAATAATGACAGGCTTCCAGCACATCTTTAAGCTTAAAGCTGTTAGCTATAGGCATCAGGGTCTTTCGCACCTCATCATTAGGTGCATGTAATGACAGTGCCAGTGTGACCTGGAGTCCTTCTTCTGCAAATTTCCGGATCCCCGGCACAATTCCACAGGTGGAAATAGTCAGGTTTCTCTGGCTGATATTTAAGCCCTTGTCACTGGAAATCAGACGGATAAAGCGGACCACATTATCATAATTATCCATGGGTTCTCCGGAACCCATTACTACAATATTGGACACCCGCTCTCCGGTAATAGTCTGGATGCGGTAAATCTGGTCAAGCATCTCAGAAGGACGTAAATTCCGCTCCATACCATCCAGAGTAGACGCACAGAAACGACAGCCCATGCGGCAGCCCACCTGGGAAGAAATACATACAGAATTTCCATGGTGATACTGCATCCATACGCTTTCTATCACATTTCCGTCCTCCAAGCGGAACAGATATTTTCTGGTGCCGTCAATGGCAGAAATACGCTCTCCTGCTGTCTGCAGTGCTGTAAGACTGTAATTGTCCTTTAACTTCTGGCGCAGATCCTTTGACAATGTGCTCATATCATCAAAGCTTTCTGCCAGCTTTACATGAAGCCAGTCATAAAGCTGCTTTGCCCTGAAAGATTTCTCTCCCAGGGCTGTCATCTCTACTGTCACTTCTTCCAGTGTCATAGACTTTATATCTTTTTTACCTTTTGTATCGATCAGGTCTAACATATATGCAAATACTCCTATGCTTCTCTTTTAAAAACACTGATGAAAAAGCCATCAAAATCTTCAAATGGATGGATACCAGCAAGGATCTGGATCTGACCATTTTTAAGGTCTGCTCCCGGATACATATTCTCTTTTAAACATGCGTATCTCTCTCCCTTTGAAGAAAAAGCTTCTGTCAGGTCTTCCGGCTTAAATGGCAGATTTTCTGTGATCCAGCGGGCATTTTCTGCATTTTCCTCTTTATTGATAGTGCATGTGCTGTAGATCAGGCGGCCGCCTGGTTTTACATACTTCCACACAACAGAAAGGATCTCTTTTTGCAGCTTTGAAAGCTCCCGTAAGTTTTCTTTTGTGGTGTGGTACTTTATATCCGGCTTTCTTCCAATAATTCCCAGTCCGGAGCAAGGCAGATCGGCAATGACCAGATCTGCTTTATTTTCACTTTCAGGATCAAATTCAGTGGCATCCCACTGGACTGCTTTTATGTTTAATGCACCCATACGGCTGGCATTTTCTTCGATCAGTGCCACCTTCTGGTATGTAAGATCCCTGGCTTCCACGCAACCGGTGCCTTCCATTTTATCTGCCAGATGCAGGCTTTTTCCGCCGGGTGCTGCGCATACATCTATGATATAGCTGCCTTTTTCCGGTGCAGCCAGCTCACCAACTAAAGCTGAGCTGATGTCCTGTACCTGGATCCAGCCTTTCTGAAAGGCATCAAGGCTTTCCATATGATCATACTCAGATAAAGCCAGCATAGAATCAAAGCCTTCTACCTGCTCTGCACTAACCTGCTGTTTTTTTAAAGCTGCCAGGATCTCTTCTTTTGATGCCAGGTTCAAATTGCAGCGCACCCATACTGGCCGTTCTTTTAAAAAAGAAGCGGCGATCTTTTCTGCGCTTTCCTTTCCCCAGTCTTTTTCCCACATGGAATACATCCACTGCGGAAGACTATAGCGCAGATAAGGCTCCTTAAGGTCCAGTTCTTCTTTATTTCTTGCAATAGTACGTAAAACTCCGTTTACAAAGCCTTTCAGCCCCTGAAAATGGTGGTGTACAGCCAGTTTCACTGCTTCATTGCATACAGCGCTGTCTGGCACACGGTCCATGTAAAGGAGCTGGTAAACGCTCATCCGGAGTATATTACGGATGAGCGGTTTCATTTTTTCTGTTTTGGTTTTTGAATAGCTGTTTATAATAAAATCAATCTGAAGCAGATATTCCAGGGTTCCTTCTGTTACTCTGGTGATAAATGCCCGGTCCGGTTTTTCCAGATACTGGTATTTACTTAAAGCCTGATTTAATACCAGATGGACAAAATTACCCTTATCCAGTACCTCTGTCAGGATACCAAGTACGATCTCCCGGTTCTCCAGACCTCTGTCTATGGCTTTTGCCATATCATGTTCCCCTTTCTAGTCATCTCTGCGTCTGTTTCCAAACAGGAGCAGAAGTCTTAAAAGCTGCAGCAGGGATGCTGCGGCTGCGGCCACATAAGTCAGTGCCGCTGCATTTAATACCTGTCTGGTCTGTCCTACTTCCCGCCCCTCTAAAATACCGATAGAATCCAGAAGCGCTACTGCTCTATGAGAAGCATTGTACTCTACAGGCAATGTAACGAGCTGGAACAGAACAGCCAGTGAAAACATAAGGATTCCCAGATTAATAAGTCCGGTCCCTCCTAATACGATACCAAGAATGATCAGAAGCCATGAAATCTGGGATCCGAAATTAGCCACTGGCACCAACGCTGCACGCAGCCTTAAAGGTGCATAATCTCTTGCGTCCTGAATGGCATGACCACACTCATGGGCTGCTACACCAATGGCTGCAATAGATGTAGAACCGTAAACTGCATCAGACAGGTTTACAGTCTTACTCCTTGGATCATAGTGGTCAGTCAATCTGCCTGATACATGGCGTACAGTCACATCATAGATCCCCTGTGACTGCAGAATACGCTGTGCTGCCTGGGCGCCGGTCATACCGCAGCGGCTGGCCACAGAAGAATAACGGCCATAGGTAGCATTTAACTTTGCAGATGCTCCCATGGAAAGGAGCACACCGATCAGGATCAGTATATAAGTTGGGTCAAAATAATACATTGGCATGTAACCGTACATAAGATCACTCTCTTTCTCCCAGGATCTCTCCTGGTGTAATAGTAAAGCCACGCAGCAGTGCATCTGCTGCCATACGTTTCTTTCCTTCTAACTGAAGTTCATTGATCTTTAAAATGCCTTCTCCGGTTGCAACAGTAAATCCATGTTTGTCAGCCTGAAGGACCTGTCCCGGAACTGCATCTGCCGGAATTGCTTCATCTACTACATCTGCATCCCAGATTTTTAAAGTCTTCCCATTATAAAAAGTATAGGCACTTGGCCATGGATTCAAGCCACGGACCAGACGTTCAATAGTGGCAGCTGACATACTCCAGTTAATATTGCCTAAGGTCTTTGTAAGCATCTTTGCGTAGCAGGTGCCTTCTTCTCCCTGAGGAGTTCCTGTAATAGTCCCTTTTTCCAGTTTTTCAAGTGTTGACAAGATCAGCGGACCGCCTGCTTCGCTTAACTTTTCAAATAAACTTCCGCTTGTTTCTTTTGGATCCAAAGGGATCACCTTTGTTTCTAAGATATCTCCTGTATCCAGGCCAACATCCATCATCATAGTAGTAACGCCGGTCTCTTTTTCGCCGTCAATAACTGCCCACTGGATAGGTGCTGCACCGCGGTACTTCGGAAGCAGTGATGCATGGATGTTCACACATCCATATTTGGGCAGATCAAGTATCTCTTTGGATAAGAGCTGGCCAAAGGCAATAACAACAATGGCATCCGGAGCTTCTTTCTTTAATACTTCTACAAATTCCGGTGTTTTTACCTTTACAGGCTGATATACCGGAATACCATATTCCAGGGCCTGTATCTTCACCGGAGTCATCTGGACATCTTTACCTCTGCCCTTTGGCTTATCCGGCTGGGTCACAACAGCTGTTACCTGATGACCAGCTTCTACAATGGCTTTCAATGCCGGTACGGAAAAGTCCGGCGTTCCCATAAATACAATACGCATGTGTATTTCTCATTCCTTTCAAAATTGTCTCAGACAACTTTCCCTAGCGCAAAATACGCCAAGGTTCATTTTTTACTCTTCTGTGATCTCTTCTTCATCGTTTTCTGTATCCATCAGCTCGCCCTCTACCAGTTCGGTATAAAGCTGACCGTCTAAATGGGCACATTCATGGCAGATAGCTCTTGCAAGTAAGCCTTCGCCTTCCACCTCGATCTCATCCATGTTCTCATCTAAAGCCCTTACTACCACATGGTTTGGTCTTGTAACAACACCTGTTTTTCCAGGAACACTTAAGCATCCCTCATAGCCGGTCTGCTCCCCATCCTGTTCGATGATCTCCGGGTTGATCAGAACATACTGATAACCGTCTTCTACATCGATAACAACGATCCTCTTTAAAATGCCTACCTGTGGAGCTGCAAGGCCCACACCGTTTGCCTCATACATAGTCTCGAACATGTCTTCGATCAGCTCTTTTGTACGGTCGGTCATCTCTTTCACCGGTTTACATTTCTTATTTAAAATTTCATCCCCAATAACGCGGATCTGACGAACTGCCATTTTTATCTCTCCTTTATCTGTTTACTTTCGGCGCCGCTTGTTTTTCCCTTCACTCATTAAGGTCTGACTGGAAAATAACACTTTCAAGACCCTGGGCCTCTTTTAAGCACTGCTCCGCCATTTTCCTGATGTGTATCAGTATATCATAGTTTTCCTGCTTTATATATAAAATTTTTCTATAAATATCATTAACTTTGTACACCGGGGCATTTACAGGACCAATAAACTGGATCGTTTCATCCTTTGACAGATCCTCATTTTGCCCGGTCCACTGTTTCAGGCATTTTTCTAATAATACTGCTGCCTGTTCTAGCAGTTTCTCATTTTTATCTGCGATCTGGATCGTTAAAAGTCCTACAGCAGGAGGATAACCCAGAAGCCTCCTGAAATTCATTTCCTGGGTATAAAAAGCTTCATAGTCCTGCGCTGCAGCTGTCTGAATACTGTAATGATCTGGTTGATAGGTCTGGATCACAACATTTCCGGCTGTATTTGCGCGGCCCGCTCTCCCTGCTGCCTGGGTTAGAAGATCAAATGTCTCCTCACTGCAGCGGTAATCACTGGCATAAAGAGAAAGATCCGCTGCCAAGGCACCTACTAAAGTGACTTTTGGAAAATCATGGCCTTTTACGATCATCTGGGTACCAATGAGAATATCTGCCTCTCCTCTCGCAAAAGCAGACAAAATCTGCTGGTGTCCGCCCTTTTTGGATGTAGTATCCAGATCCATACGCAGGATCCTGGCTTTAGGGAACATTTTCGCAGCCATTTCTTCTATTTTCTGGGTTCCTGTGCCAAAAGGGGCAATATAAGGAGAGCCGCAGGACGGACAGGTCTTAGGCTGACGGATGGTATAACCACAGTAATGGCACATCATCCGGCCGTCTTTATGGTAAGTCAGCGTTACATCACAATGAGGACATTTCACTGCTTCCCCGCAGGAGCGGCAGGACACAAAGGTTGCATAGCCCCGTCTGTTAATAAACAGCATAGCCTGCTCCCCTTTTTCCAGACGGTCCTCCAGCAATTCTTTTAACCGGGCACTGAAAATGGATCTGTTGCCTGCTTTTAATTCTTCCCGCAGATCAGCAATCTCTACTGTAGGCAAAACAGAATTTGCCTTAGCACGTCTGTCCAGCTTATAAAGGTTATATTCCCCCCTTACTGCCCTGGTATAAGTTTCCAAAGACGGGGTTGCAGAGCCAAGGACAAGCATTGCCCCTTCCATTTCTCCCCTTTTTTTCGCCACTTCCCTGGCATCGTATCTGGGAGAAAGCTCACTTTTATAGGAATTTTCATGTTCCTCATCAATGATCACCATTCCCAATCGTTCAAAGGGTACAAAAAGAGCCGATCTCGGACCTATGATAATATCAATATCCCCCGTCCTTGCCCGCTCATACTGGTCAAAGCGTTCTCCTGCTGACATCCGGGAATTCAATACGGATACCCGGTCTCCAAAGCGGAGATAAAAACGCATGACCGTCTGCCAAGTAAGGGATATCTCCGGGATCAGAAGAATGACCTGTTTTCCAGCACTGATCACATGACTGATCAGTTCCATGTACACTTCTGTTTTTCCGCTTCCTGTGATACCGTGAATAAGACATGGCTTCCTACTTCCACTATCATAATTTTCACAGATATTATCTGCGATTTTTCGCTGATCCTCATTTAAAACAGGCGTTTCCCATTGGGCTTTAGACGTATCTGTTAAAAGGCGGCGCATCTGCTCTAAAGGATTGCGGTACTGATCTACTATCTGGATTGCAAGAAGTCCTGCCTGTTCTAACGGCCGGACGGCTGCTGCTGTCAGGTTTAATTTATGAAGAGTATTCTCATAAGGAATATCCGGATTTTCTTTTAAAGCATATAAAAGACGCAGACGCGCCTTGTGATTTTTCCGTTCTGCAGTCTGGATTGCTTCTTCCAGGGCCGGTGCATCCGCCAGCAGATGGATCTTACGCTTTGGTGCTTCCCGTACCTTCTGCTTTACAGGCAGCACCGTTTTTAAAGCCTGGTTCATGGTAGAGCCATACCGCTCTTTCATCCACCACGCCAGATGGATCAGCTGGGACTGGGCGGTAATACTTCCCTCCACCAGGGAATCGATCTCTTTTATTTTCGATATATCGTATTCCGCCTGATCAGTCAGCTCCACCACATAACCTTTTCGTTTATGGCTGCCTGCACCAAAGGGGATATACACCTGTTGTCCCGCTTCAACCTGTCCTAAAAGATAATCTGGAATACGGTACTGGAAGGTCTTATCTACGCTTTCATGGGATATGTCAATAATGATATTTGCATATTGATAGATAGTTGGTTGATATATTGTATCTGTATTATGATTCAAATCCTGTCACCTGTTTTAAGGCTTTCTGCCTGTCTGGTTGTTTTCACGTTTTTATTGTAACAGAAAATAACGTTTGTGACAACGCAAACAGCCTGAAGTTCATCGTTTCCACAACTTTCTTCAGGCTGTCTGCCGGAAATGGTGAAAAATGGCATTGGTTGGTTTATTCTGCCGGAAATCTGTCTGAGAAATTATAAAGGGAGCATCACGCCCCTTTTCTTTCAGGACGGATCTCCCTTTATACGAACTTCTCATATTTTATATAAAAGCCATTACTTTGAACTTCCCCAGGTACGGGCTTTTATACAGACTGTGCTTGCAAAGGAATACTTTAATGCTTAAATACAGCACTATTTTCCTAGTGTCTCTTTTCCCAGAGAATCAGCAGCAAGGATTGCATCGTAAAGCTGATCTGCAGTTACATCTGCTACCATATTATGTATGGATTCGCCTTCTACACAGGCATGCTCTGCAATGACCTTTACCTGTTCCTTGGTTGTTACACCAATTTCTTCCAGAGTAACAGGAAGACCTACTTCCCGGCAGAAATCCTGAACTTCTTTAAACTCTGCCTTTGGAGCGCCCTCTAATACCAGCTGTACCAGAGTACCATAAGCAACGCAGTTTCCATGTGGTGCACTGTGTCCGCCTAAAGCTGTCAGACCATTATAGAAAGAATGGGCAACAGCCAGACCGCCATTATCAGCGCCTACACCAGACAGGTATACATTGGCTTCGATGATAGCATCCAACGCTGGAGTAACCACCTGATTTTCACAGGCATGTTTTGCAGCTGCGCCATACTCTTTTAAAGTCTCATAGCAAAGTTTGCACAGTGCCATTGCAGATCTTGTAATACCACCAAATTCCAGGCTTGGCGCATCGGTACGCTGACATGCTCTTGCTTCAAAATAAGTTCCAAGGGCATCACCCATACCTGCTACCAAAAATTTTACAGGTGATTTTGCGATCACATCACTGTCCACAATAACAACTTCCGGGTTCTTTGGATAAAATAAATAGCTGTTAAATGTCTCATCATCATTGTAAATAACAGAAAGTCCTGTACATGGAGCATCTGTTGCAACGACTGTTGGGATAATTACCACCGGAAGTTTTTCATAATAAGCAGTAGCCTTTGCTGTATCAATGGCTGAACCACCGCCAACACCTACTACTACATTCAGTCTATTTTCGCGGACAATTTTCCTCATCCGTTCAATCTCACCAACACTGGATACACCACCAAAAATCTCATACTGGCGGATATCTTCTGTTCCTTCAAAACTCTTCTCAATCTTATCATGGCACATTTTGTATCCACTTCTTGAACAGACAAACAAGAATTTGTTTCCAAGATCTTTCATTTCCTCATGGAATTTAAACAGAGAATCCTTTCCCTGTACATATTTCTGCGGTGCACGCATCATTCTCAGTCTTGCCATAATAATTACCTCCTGTTTTTCACATTATTTTGAGATCATTGGTTTGTTAATTTATTATCACATGCATATATTATACTACCCGTTACCTTAAAATGCCAAGAAATAATTTATATAGAACATGTACAAAATTTTAAACAGAAATCCTGGTATAATCCACGATAATTACCGATCCATTACACGCAGGATAAATTTTCATGTGCAAGGAAGCTGAATGAGGCGATGCCGGTAGCATCGTCGATTGAAGCTGACGCGGCAGATGGAAATTTAGCTTTGCGCCTCTGCATAATAAAAAAGACAGCTGCACCAACAGGTATGTCCTGTATAGCTGCCTCTGTCTTTTTCATATTACTTATATTGGCTTACTTCCAGGATCTCCTCTGCCTTCTTTACTTCTTCCGCAGTCGGTGTCCTTACACCGTCTAGTGTATAAGGAATTCCCAGTTTCTGCCATTTAAACAGTCCCAGTGTATGATACGGAAGTACCTCTACACGTTTTACTGTCTTCAATTCCCGGATCAGGTCGCGGGTCCTTACCAGTCCTTCTTCGTCATCGGTCAGATCCGGCACAAGTACATGGCGGATCCACATATCTTTTCCGTGGTCTGAAAACCATTTTGCCATCTGCACGATGTTGTCATTTGGACATCCCGTTAATTTTTTGTGTTTTTCGTTGTCTATCTCTTTAAAATCAAGGATCACCAGATCCGTTACTTTCATCAGTTCTTCAAATTTACTGATAAAAGGCTCTTCCAGCGTAAAAGGATTGCCTGCTGTATCCAGAGCTGTGTGAACGCCTTTTTCCCTGGCTTTCTTAAAAAACTCTGTTACAAAGTCGATCTGGAGAAGCGGCTCTCCCCCGCTGACGGTAATACCGCCATTTGGCTGTCCTTTTTTATTCCAGTAGCTCTTATACCTGTATACATGGGAAAACAGCTTATCTGCTGTCCAGGGAGTACCTCCCTCTAATTTCCATGTCTCCGGATTGTGGCAGTAACGGCACCGCATGCGGCAGCCCTGAAGAAATACAACGAAACGGACACCCGGACCGTCAACCAGTCCAAAGGTCTCCATAGAATGAACAAATCCTTCCACGTTTTTCTCCTTATTTTCTGAAAATGCATTCCATAAATATTTATAACGGTCCAGAACATAATGTCCTGAACCGTTACATAGATCAGATCAATAGCGGAATGCTATTTTATTTCTCAGTTACATTAAATGCAGCCTGTATTAAATTACATGGTTGCATGGCAGGTTCTGGAGATAACGTCCATCTGCTGCTCTCTTGTTAAGTCAATGAACTTAACAGCGTATCCAGATACGCGGATAGTGAAGTTAGCATACTCTTCCTTCTCCGGATGCTCCATAGCATCGATCAGCTTCTCCTTACCAAATACGTTTACATTCAGGTGATGAGCGCCCTGATCAAAGTAGCCGTCTAATACCTGTACCAGGTTATCTACTCTTTCTTCTTCGCTGTGGCCTAAAGCATCTGGGTTGATAGTCTGGGTATTGGAGATACCATCCAGAGCCCACTCGTAAGGCAGCTTAGCTACAGAGTTTAAGGAAGCCAGTAAGCCGTTCTGCTCTGCGCCGTAGCTTGGGTTTGCACCTGGAGACAGTGGCTCGCCTGCTCTTCTGCCATCTGGCATGCTTCCGGTAGCCTTACCATATACTACGTTAGAAGTAATGGTCAGGATAGAAGTTGTAGGCTCAGAATTTCTGTAGGTATGACGTCTCTTTAACTTCTCAAGGAAGGTCTTTAACAGCCATACAGCGATCTCATCTGCTCTATCATCATCATTTCCGTATCTTGGGAAATCTCCCTCGGTTACGAAGTCTACGATCAGGCCAGTTTCATCACGAACAGTCTTCACCTTTGCGTACTTGATAGCACTTAAGGAGTCAACTACATGAGAGAAACCAGCAATACCGGTAGCGAATGTACGTCTGACATCGGTATCGATCAGAGCCATTTCAGCAGCCTCATAGAAGTACTTGTCATGCATATACTGGATCAGGTTTAAGGTATTTACATATACGCCTACCAGCCAGTCCATCATTACCTCGTACTTACGGATCACTTCATCATAATCAAGGTATTCAGAAGTAATAGGCATATATTCCGGGCCAACCTGCTCCTTGGACTTCATATCACGTCCACCGTTCATAGCATACAGTAAGCACTTAGCCAGGTTTGCACGGGCGCCAAAGAACTGCATTTCCTTACCAGTCTGGGTAGCAGATACGCAGCAGCAGATGGAGTAATCATCGCCCCACTCTGGCTTCATTACGTCATCGTTCTCATACTGTACAGAGCTTGTATCAATAGAGATCTTAGCTGCATACTTCTTAAAGTTCTCTGGCAGTGCAGAAGAATAAAGAACAGTCATGTTTGGCTCTGGGGATGGTCCCATGTTCTCTAAGGTATGCAGGAAACGATAATCTGTCTTGGTTACCATAGAACGTCCATCTACACCGATACCGCCAACTTCCAGAGTAGCCCAAACCGGGTCACCGGAGAACAGCTGGTTGTAAGATGGGATTCTTGCAAACTTAACCATACGGAACTTCATCACCATGTGGTCGATCAGCTCCTGAGCCTGGGACTCGTTTAAGATACCCTTATCCATATCTCTCTTAATGTAGATATCAAGGAAAGTAGAGATACGGCCAACGCTCATTGCAGCACCGTTCTGTGTCTTAACTGCAGCCAGGTATCCGAAGTATAACCACTGAACAGCTTCCTTAGCAGTCTTAGCAGGCTGGGAGATATCATATCCGTAAGATGCTGCCATCTTCTTCATATCCTTTAATGCCTGATACTGTCTGGAGATCTCTTCTCTTAAACGGATCACATCATCAGTCATGGTTCCGTCACCGCAGTTAGCAAAGTCATTTGCCTTCTCTTCCATCAGGCGGTCGATACCATACAGAGCTACACGGCGGTAGTCACCTACGATACGTCCACGTCCATAAGTATCTGGAAGTCCGGTAATAATCTTGTTATGACGAACTTTCTTCATCTCTGGAGTGTAAGCATCAAATACACCCTGGTTATGGGTTCTGCAGTATTCGGTGAAGATCTTATGAAGCTCCGGGCTTGGCTCATAGCCATAATTCTTGCAAGCTTCCTCTGCCATACGGATACCACCATAAGGCATGAATGCTCTCTTTAATGGCTTATCTGTCTGAAGACCAACGATCTGCTCTAAATCCTTGTTTTCTTCGCTGATATATCCAGGTCCATGAGAAGTAATACCGGATACGATATCAGTATCCATATCTAAAACGCCGCCCTTAGCGCGCTCTTCCTTCTGAAGTCCCTGCAGGATTCCCCAAAGCTTATCCGTAGCTTCGGTAGGTCCTGCTAAGAATGATGAATCACCATCATATGGTGTATAGTTCTTCTGAATAAAATCTCTTGTATTGATCTCTTCTTTCCAGAGACGGCCTTCAAATCCGTCCCACTGTTCGTAGTTAAACATTTCTTTCCTCCTGTTTTGTATTCCGCGATTGTTAGCTACTCTTAACTCAACACGAATAATATCATATTTTCAGAGAAAGACAAGTGATTATTTGATAAATTTTTTCTTGTGTTAAAGAAAAAACAATGTTTGTTTTTTGGTGCATACAATCAGGGTTTATGCGGGATATTAAGGGGTGTTTTGTTTGGGAAAATGTGCAATTTTATCCCTCATATCCCATTTGCCTCCCGATCCATTCCATGATCACATCTGCCACATATTTTTGCTCCACTTCTGTCAGTTCTCTCCCCTTGGGGATATGATGCCATTTTTCCAGACAGCTGCGGCAGCAGGTACCTGTAGCATGCTGGGCAATAAATACTGGATGCCCTCGCATAGGTGTCTGTTTTCCATCATTTTTGGGCTCTGCCGGGGCAAGTCTGTCCCGTACAAAATCTGTGGCATGGCTTCGTACGGTATCCATTCCTTTTTCTAAAACATAATGCCTGTCGTTGGCTTTTAATGTGAAGCTGCTGCGGAATTTTGACTGGGAAAGGCGTTTCCAGAGATCACCCTGGTAAACAGCTGGTGTTTCACACAACATAGACGGCTGGATGCTGTTTTTATATACGATCATTTTTTCTTTTGGTGCTGATGCAGAGCTTTGTGTAAATGATCCGGCATTTCCAGTATCTTCTTCTCCCTGGATCAGCTTTTTTGCCAGTGCCGCCGCCACTGCTTTTGACTCTTCGCTTTCCGGCATCAGACGTTTCGCCAGCTTTGTATTTCTCCCTGCTGTTGTTTCATTGCGGATCGCATAAAAAACAGCTTTTTTCTCTCCGATCAGCACCAGTATCTTCTTTGCCCTTGTCACTCCTGTATACAGAAGGTTTCTTTGAAGCATCACAAAATGGCTCATGGTAAATGGCATGACTACAATGGGATATTCGCTTCCCTGGGCCTTGTGAATGGTTACTGCATAGGCTAATGACAGCTCATCCAGCTCTGTCACGTCATAGATCACCTTCCGCCCGTCAAAATCTACCGTCAGCTCCCGTTCTTGCATATCCACTTTGCAGATAGTCCCAATATCCCCATTAAATACTTCTTTATCGTAATCGTTGCGGATCTGCATTACCTTATCGTTCAGGCGATACTGGGTGCCGCCACGGCGCAGGCAGATATCAGTTGGGTTCATGGCTTCCTGAAGCACCTGGTTTAAGTTGACAGCACCACACTCCCCTCTTTGCATAGGAGTTAGCACCTGTATATCCTGAACAGGATCCACATGGTAATACCGGGGCAGATTTTCTTTACAATACTGTACCAGCGTTGACACCACTTCTTCCTTTGTCTGTTTTTCTGCAAAGAAAAAGTCGGCATTTTTACCACCCCTCATATCAATGGCTTCTCCCTTATTGATCCTGTGGGCATTCATGATAATACGGCTTCCCTGGGCCTGACGGAAGATCCTGGTCAGACGCACCACCGGGATCCGCCCGGAATCGATCATATCCCGGAGCACATTTCCGGCGCCTACACTTGGAAGCTGGTCAATATCACCTACCAGAACCAGTGACAGTTGTTCCGGGACTGCTTTTAGCAGGTTGTACATAAGCATAATGTCCACCATGGAACATTCATCCAGTATTAATACATCCCCTTCCAGCGGCTTATCCTCATTTTTCTGGTATCCTTCCGGTGGTTTGTACTCTAACAAACGATGAATGGTCTTGGCTTCCATGCCGGTTGCCTCTGCCATACGCTTTGCTGCCCGTCCTGTAGGAGCTGCCAGAAGGATCTTATAACCAGCCAGCTTATATGCAGATATAATCCCCAATGTTGTAGTAGTTTTTCCTGTTCCCGGACCACCGGTGAGTATCATGACTTTGGATGAGATGGCTGTTTTTACTGCTTCTAACTGGATCTCATCGTAGGTGATACCAGACTGGGATACCACTTTTTCCACGATCCTTTCATCATCGGACACAGATTTTCGCCCGGTAAGCAAAAGTTCCAGCAGCCGCTTGGCACAACCGCTCTCTGAGAAATAATAAGGCGGCAGATAAATAGCCTCTTCATCCTGGATCACATCTTTGGTGCGAAGCATCTCATCTAAAGTAACTTCAATCTCCCCTTCTTCCACTTCCAGCAGTTCTTTCGCCTTTTTTACCAGCTGTTCCCGTTCTCCATAGCAGTGTCCCTCTTCCCCCAGTTTATTTAAAGTATAAAAAATACCACTGCGCAGACGTACAAATTTCGTCTTATCAATGCCCATTTTCTCCGCAATGGAATCTGCTGTTTTAAATCCAATACCCCAGATATCATCTGCCAGACGGTACGGATTTTCTTTTACAATGGAAATACTTTCTTTTCCATAGGTTTTATAAATCTTAGTGGCATGAGAAGTGCTGACTTCGTTGCTCTGAAGGAACAGCATAATGTTTTTGATCTCTTTCTGGTCCTTCCAGCTGGTTTTGATCCGTTCTGCCCGCACTTTTCCGATGCCAGGGACCTTGACCAGTTCTTCTGGTGTTTCATCAATAATATCCAGCGTATTTTCGCCGAATTTTTCCACGATCTTTTTTGCAAAAACAGGCCCGATCCCTTTTACAAGACCGGACCCAAGATATTTTTCAATGCCATATACAGTGGCAGGAAGTGTTTCCTCAAACCGCTCTGTGCAAAACTGCCTGCCGTATTTTGCATCCATTTTCCAGAAGCCTTCTAAAGACAGGACAGAACCCACATGGGTATCCGGCATAATACCAACCACTGTTACCAGGTCACTATAGTTTTTTACTGCGCATTTTAAAACTGTATAGCCATTTTCCTCATTTTGATATGTAATCCGCTCCACTACGCAGCGCAGATGCTCCATGTGTTTGTCTCCTTGTTCTTTATTTAACAGCCGAATAATTTTGCTGTTTTCTCCATACGCTCTGCGATCGGTACTCCAAATGGGCACCGTGACTCACAAGCATGACAGCCAATACATTCAGAAGCTTTATGCTCCAGCAGTTCATAATGGGACTGCACAGTTGCCGGAACCTTTGGCTGCATGGTAGCCAGATCATAAAATTTGTTGATCATGGCAATATCCAGATTGGCTACGCATGGTTTGCAGTGACCGCAATAGGTACACTCTCCTTTGTAGAAATGGAATGGCGCGTTGGCGATCACAGATGCGTAGTCTTTTTCTTCTTCAGAAGCACTTTCATATGCCACTGCCTGGTCTACTTGCTCTTTTGTATCATAGCCGCACATAATGGAACAAACTGCCGGACGGGTCAATGCATAGTGGATACACTGTACCGGTGTTAAGCTTACACCAAAAGGAGAACGTTTTTCATCAAATAATCTTCCCCCTGCAAAACCCTTCATAACGGTAATGCCCACATCATTCTGCTCACAGACTTTGTATAAACGGGCCCGGTCCGGGTCAGTTCCTTTTAAACTTGCATCAAACTCATCTGCAAACATGGTGTCAATGTTTTCGCTGGCAGGAAGCATATCAAAAGCCGGATTGATGCTGAAAAGGATCATTTCCACAAAGCCGGACGCTGCTGCTTTTACTGCCACTTTCGGGTTATGAGAACTCATTCCGATGTGGCGGATCACACCATTGTTTTTTAATTCCATTACATAATCCATATAGTCTGAGCGAAGAATATTTTCCCATTCTTCCTCAGAATCTACATAATGGATCATTCCCAGATCAATATAATCTGTCTGTAGCCTCTTTAACAAATCCTCAAAGGCTGGACGCACATATTTCATATCCCTGGTGCGGAAATACTGGCCGTTCTTCCAGGTAGATCCGATATGCCCCTGGATATACCACTTGCTGCGGTTTTCTTTGATCCCTTTTCCGATCACATCCCTGGATTTCGGGTCAGCCATCCAGCAGTCTAAAATATTAATTCCCTTAGAAGAAGCATAACGGATCAGTTCCACTCCTTCCTCCTCTGGGTGTCGTTCCAACCATTCCCCGCCGAAACCCACCTCACTTACCTGAAGTCCAGTTTTTCCTAATCTGCTTGTATTCATGTTTAACTTTTTTCTCCCAAAATACATTGCTATATCACTTTAGTTTTATTGTTCTCTATTTATTTTCTCCATAATAACCATGCACAGAATTTTGTGACCAAACTTCAAACATAGTCTCATGATTAAGTTTGATATACTTACGTATTTTTTTCATATCTGACTCTGATACTACACCTTGTCTCTGTACGATCGTTTCTCCATCCGGTTTTACAAAGAGTTTTGCAGAACCTTTTTCCGTTAATCTTTTATCGCTGGCATGGACATGCATACATTCGATCACACACTCCATTGTATAATACAGATAATATCCGGCAACTTTAAATGGAAAATACTTAGGCATCCTCTTCCTCCATAAATTCCCTGTTTTTCAAGTAATAAGCCTGCACTTTTAAAACAGTAATCGTATCCATTGTTGTTTCTACCATCGTACCATCTTTCTGAAGAACGCAAGCTTCTTCCGGATTACTTAAATTTAATACCTGTATCAGCCCCTCTGCATTTTTAGTAAATGCGTATCCGGCAACGATCATATCTGCTTCATCTGCAATTTTTTTCAATTGTTCAACTGGCATATCGAACCTCCACTTTTTTAATTGGCTTTAAAAATTCAGGCGCATTAATATAAAGTCTTTCAAGGATAGGAACCAGATCTATATAGTCTTCTGTAAGTTCTTTTTTATTTGCATATTTTACATCTACCACAATATATCCTTCATCCCATTCTTTTACTTTTACAATTTTTTGCAAACTATATGGTCCTTTAAATCGTACTGTCTTTCCCTTATAATTAAATATAATATAATCATTCTGGCTTGATAAATATGCTATATGATCCATGGCATTTTCCTCCACCTAATTAATTGCATATATTCACAGCTTCTAAAAAAACTGTATATTATTCCTTTTATTATAACATACTCTGCCAACATAAAAAAAGAGCCATGCAGCTCTTTTTATTACAACTTATTTTTATGCTTACCAAAAGCTCACATTTTCTGTAAAACCCAGTATCCCACTCCTAAGATCCAGCTTGCTCCCACGCCATACAGGATCACCGGTCCTGCAATGGTAAATATCTTTACGCCAATACCGAAAACCTGGCCTTCGGAGCGGAATTCTATTGCAGGAGCGGCTACGGAATTAGCAAAGCCTGTAATCGGCACTAAAGCTCCGGCTCCGCCAAATTTTACCAGTTTCTGGTAAATATTAAGTCCCGTACATAAAGCACTTAAAAATACCAGTATAATAGAAGTCCAGGTACCTGCAGCCTCTGCCTCCAATCCACACCTGTCAGTGGCCCAGTTCATGATAAACTGCCCCAGAGTACAGATCAGGCCTCCTGTTATAAAAGCTTTTCCCATAGAGATCCACAGGTTGTGGACCGGGGTGATCGCTTTGATGTAGTCTGCGTATTTTTTCTTATCGATCTCCATATCCATTTCCTTCCTAACGATCCTGGTTTAATATCCTAAATACCCAGTTTTAAAGATCCTATTCTTAATATCCTCATCCGGCTGCCATCCTTTTCCAGAAATATAATATAGACCCGCCACACTTTCCTGCTGCAATGGCGGCGATCAGCCACGGAAGTCCCACTGACAGCCGTATCCTCCTGGAAAATGTAGGAAGAGCCTTTAAAGTTTCTGCCAGAGACATAACAAGACAACCTGTAAATATCCCTACACTGACACCCCCTGTAAGAAGAAAAATCTGCCCAAATACCTCTCCCAAGGGCAGCCGCACCTTATAAAGCTCCATGATGTTTCCAAGCACTCCTCCAAGGATGATCATATTTTCATAAAGCATAATATGCTTTTTCGTCTTCGTTTTTCCGATCATCCGCACAAATACGCCGATGATCGCCAGAAACGCATACACCCCTGCTGCAATGATCCCCCCGGCACAGAGACCGAAAAAAAGAAGAAAGACATTTTTAATCCACATCAATCTCTTTCTCCTTTCTATCAGCCTGATCAATAAGTGTTTTACAGATATTTTCCTCATACAGACGCATTTCTACCTCTAAAGGCGTAGGATCTGTATTCAGCTTTTTTACTGCAAAATGATTGAAAAATACTAAAATGCCAACGGCCAGCCCCACACTGTAGCCTGCTTCCATAAGCCCGAATCCATCTGGCTGCCGCCCCATCACCTGAAAATAGACCTGTCCCAGCACATCCCCTACATTTACATCATTATTAAAGGTCATAATGGCAAATGCCGCCCCAAAAAAACTGACCAGACACACAAAAAAGGTTTTTAGCCACTGCCAGCACATTTCTGGAGCCTTTGGCGGCTTATAGGCAATGATAAAATCCGATTCTCCCAGATTGTTTACCTCAATAGACGGATCTATGGATTCTAACTTCTGCACTACTTCCAAAGCGCTCATTACATACCGTTTGGCTTCTTTTTCAGGGATGCTTTTTACCTTTAAAGCCCGGCATTTGCTTACGATCACCTTGTCCCGGCAGGTTACTTCCCCTATATCTTTTAAAAACACATCCCTGCGGCAGATCTCCGTGATCTGGTTTAACTGTATATAGACCGTCTGGCTCTGGCTGCTGCTTCCCTGGCTCATAAAGCTTCACTCTGCCCTTCTTCCTCTTCTATCAGTACACTGGCCGGTGCTGACGCATAGGCTGCAACTCCGGTTTCTGTCATGTTATAATAAGCCACTACACCGTTATCTACAAATAAGCCTTCTTTCTCATATTCCGGTTCTTTCATTTTCCACAACAGATACCCTGTAACCATTCCTGCTATGAGCAGCAGGAGAATAAGAACTGCTTTCACACTTTTCATTTTCATCAGGTTCACATCCTTTCAAAGCTAGAATGTGCCTTTTTTTGATTTTTATTCGTTATTTTATCTCTTCTCTTTTATCCACCTGTCCTCATCCTTCAAAACGCTTTCGCAGCTCTTTTAAACATTTCTTCTCAAGACGCGAGATCTGTACCTGGGAAACCTTCAGTGCTTTTGCCGTTTCTGTCTGTGTCTGGCCATAAAAATAGCGGCGCAGTATCAGTTCTTTTTCCTGCTCGCCCAGATCTTTCATCAGCTTTTCCAATGTAAGCCTGTTTAATAACTGTTCCTGAGCTTCGCTCTTTTCTTCTAATTTGTCCATTAAGACTCCTTTTTCTCCTTCTGTGGCACTTAATGGCCTGTAAATAGACTCAATCTGGGCGCCTGCCTCTAAAGATGCAGCCACCTCTTCACTGCTTACCCCTAATTCTTTTGCGATCTCTTCCACTGTAGGTTCTCTTCCGTAATTATCCGTCAGCTGTTCTTTTAAAGAAAATACCTTTACCGCCAGTTCCTTTAAAGAACGGCTTACCTTAATCATTCCGTCATCCCGCAAAAACCTTCGGATCTCGCCTGCGATCATTGGCACTGCATAAGTAGAAAACCGCACCTGATACTGCAGGTCAAATTTATCAATCGCTTTTAAAAGCCCGATGCTTCCGATCTGAAACAGATCTTCCTGTTCATATCCACGGCCTGCAAAGCGTTTTACAATGCTCCATACAAGCCCCAGATTATCTGTTACCAGCCTGTCTCTGGCTGCTTTATCTCCCTGGTGAGCCAATTCGATCATTTTCAGGGTTTCATCCATAAGGCTCACCTTCCAATATGTTTTTTCATGGTCACGGCCGTTCCTTTTTCCGGTTCTGACTCTACAATAACTTCATCCATGAAGGCTTCCATAAAGGAAAAGCCCATACCAGAGCGTTCCCCTGTTGTATCTGTTGTATACAAAGGCTCCATGGCTTTTTTTACATCCGCAATTCCTGCTCCTGTATCTGTTATGCAGACAGTCAGCGTTTTTTCTGCCGGATCTGCCGTCATGTCCATAAATATCTCTCCGGCCTCTTTTCCATAGCCATGGATAATGGCATTGGTGACTGCCTCTGACACTGCTGTTTTTACATCCTGTGTCTCCTCTAATGTTGGATCTAAGCGGCTCATAAATACAGCTGCCACAACTCTGGCAAACTCTTCATTTTTAGAACAGCTTTCAAATTCCAGCCTTACATGCTCCTTTTGCCCGGTTCTGCCATTTTGTTCCTTCTGTCCTTCCACTTTTTCCATCCTCCTGCTTTTATAAATTTCCCAATGCGCTTTCACGGTCCTTAAACCCCCGGATCAGACGCCCCAGACCGCCCATCTCAAGGATCCTGAGTATTCTTGGACCTGCACCGTAATAAGTTACAGTACCTCTGCTGGCCGCCATCTGCTTATAACGGTTTAAAAGGATCCCGATCCCGGAAGAATCCATAAATTCTGTTTTTCCAAAATCGAAGATAATACGGTTGATGTAGTTTTCATCTAACATCAGGTCCGTGTCCCGTTTTAAGTCACGGCAGTTGTGGTGATCCAGTTCTTTTGGCATATGTATAAGCAATGTATCGCCAAAAGCTTCATAGGTTATTTTTGTCTGTTTCATGGTTCTTGGTTCCTCCTTAAAAACTCCACCCGCCAGTAGCGGGTGGGCAATAAAAAACAGAGAAAAGGTAGTTATTCTTTTCTCTGCTGTATGATCTGATATTCACTTTTCCTATTCACATTTCCGACCTGGGCGGATCACTCTTACTCATGTTTTTGGCGGGTCCCAAGTTCAAAAATCCTCCTGCAGGCAAGCTTGCATCGGATTTCTGACCTTTTGACCCTGGTATCTTCACATTTAATATCCTCTTGCCGTTGATGCCTTCTGGGCATATTCAGAGTCTCCATGTTCTCCAACGATCTTGTCAAACATGGCGTTTGCATTTTCCGTATCTCCGGATTCCTGATACAGACGGCCTACATAGAACATAGCTTCCGGGTTATCTGGCTGGATCTTTAAACTGGCCTGAAAATAATCCATAGCCTGGGTCTTGTCACCGCCGTTCCACAGCTGCAGTCCCTGCTGTACCAGGCTCTGGTAGATATTTCCTGCCATATCCTGACGGATGCTGCTTATGATCGCCTGGATATTTTCATCCTCGATCATATCAAAGCCGGCATCTGCAAAGGTCTTTGCTGCTGCTACCAGATCTCCTGTACGATAATACTGGAGCACCCAGATCAAACTCTGATACTGGGCCAGCACACTGGTGTTTCCTGTAGTCAGCTCGTCCAGTTTTTTCTGTACCTCTTCCTTCTGGGCAGTAAGTTCATCATTTTTCTGCTGCAGCGTATCATTTTGCTGGTTTGCATTATTCAGCTGCTGCATATAGCCGATCAGCTCATCATCCCTGGTACGGTTTAAACTGCTCTCTCTTGCAGGAAGCACCAGCACGTAGAAAGCAAACAGACCTAAAATAAGACCGATGATAATGTGAAATACCGTAGAAAGACCTGTATTTTCCTTGTAAGTATTGGGAATGATCACATCATCATCCTGCATCTGCCTGTGGGAAAATGCCTTGATCATCTTCCTCTTTTCCGCATCTGCCCGGCCGGTATTCTGCTTTACAAGGGACATATAATACAAGGCTTTTGGATTGCTCTTATCAATCTGTAATATCTTATAAAGAGACCGTCCCGCCTTATTATAATCTTCCCTCCGCATATACAAAAGGGCCAGAAGCAAATGTGCCTTCACAAAGTGGGGCTTTGCACCAACCACACGGGCCAGCTGAAGGATCGCCAGATCATCACTGCCGTTCTGGGCATGCCACAAAGCCTGGTTAAAGGTTTTCACATTCTGGCTTTCTGCCTCTAACTGTCCGGGTTTTCGCTGGATCTCATCTAAATAATGATCTGCCAGATTATTTTCCGGCTGTAAATTTAAGCTGATGACCCACTGTACCAGTGCATCTGCTACTTCCCCATTTTCATAATAGATCAGACCCAGGAGATTTCTGGCATCTGTCTGGTATTTGGAAAAATGCAGGCTTTTTTTCAGGCACTGGGCTGCACCGGAAAGATCCCGTATTTTCGCCTTTTCCAGCCCCAGATTATAGTAGCTGTTGGCTACCTGTCTGTTTTTTGCTGCAATATCCATCATCTTTTACTTCCGTCTCTTTCCTTGATCAGTTCCATCATAATGTCTGTCATATCTGTCAGGTCGCTTTTTACAATGGCATCCTCTACCGCTTCTACGTCCAGACTTGGCTTAAAACGTTCTATTTCTTCTTCAAAATCGATCAATGTATCTTGCTCCTTTCCTCCTCCAGATGAACCTTCAGCTCTCCGATCAAGTACAGGGAGCCTGCACAGAATAAAATGCCCCCTCCTGCTGTCTGCTTCATCTGGCTGATAGCAGTTTTTGTATCCTCAAAAGAAACTACATCACAGGAGGCATATTTCTTAAAAACCTGTGAAAGCCGTTCTGCTGACAGCCCCCTGTCACTGTTCATATGTACCACACCAATGCCGCACCAGTCAAGACCTTCACAAAGTTCTTTTGCCATGGTCTCATACTCTTTATCTGACACAGCTGCAAAAAGAAGCCATGGTTTTTTACCGGTTCTTTCCTGGATCTTTCCTGCTGCCTGGATAAAAGCTGCGATCCCCCCCGGATTGTGTGCTCCGTCCAGATAAATATTTTCAGCTGCTCTTTCCATTCTTCCAGGCCAGCGTGCTTCCCTGATCCCATCCCGGATCACCTCATCCGCCAACCTTTCAAAAATACCGCCGTATGTTCGTAAAACCCGGAGAGCTGTCACAGCAAGAAATGCATTCTGAGCCTGATAAGGTGCTTCAAAAGGAACAATAAAAACAAGTTCTGAACAGTCAAGACCAGAAGCCTGTCCATAATCTTCTTTTTCTTTAAGACAAAGGCAGTCACTTCCCTCTTTGGCACCATTCACTGCCTCATAAAGAAGATCCGACACCGGAAAACACTGTGCATTCATCTTCTTTGCCCTGTTGCGTATCACTGCCCCAGCCTCTGCATCTGAATCATCAAATACCACAGGCACACCGGCTTTAATGATACCAGCCTTCTCCCCTGCAATCTCAGGAATGGTGGTACCCAGATACTGCATATGATCTTTGCTGATTGAAGTGATCACACAGACTGCCGGTTTTTCCAGCACATTAGTAGCATCCAGACGGCCTCCAAGACCAGTCTCTATGACCATCACATCTACCTTTTCTTTTGCAAAGATCACCATTGCCATATAAAAAAGGAACTCAAAAAAAGTAGGATGACAAAAACCTTCTTTCATCATAGCCTCTGCCGCTTTTTTTACTTCCCTGAAAGCCTCTTCAAAAATCCCGTTTTCCACCAGCTCCCCATTTATGAGAAAACGTTCCCGGATTTCCACCAGATGAGGAGAAATAAAGGTTCCTGTACGAAAACCGGCTTTTTTTAATACAGAGGTCATAAAAGCACATACAGAACCTTTTCCATTGGTTCCCGCTACATGGACTGCCGGGATCTTTCTGTCCGGTGCCCCCATGCGGTCTAAAAATACCCTGATATCTTTTAAAGAGTTTTTCTTATTGGCCCACATAGGAAGCTGGTCCAGATAATCTTTCGCACCTGTCTCTTCCATATTTTTCCAAGTCCTTTCCAGAATCATATTTACAAAACAGGATCCTCTTCCATAGTATACGAATTTTACAGGGTCCGCAACTCTATCTTCCCCCGTTTTTTCGACTTAAAATAACGTCCGGCGCCTGTGCCAGCACAATAGCTAAAAACATAAGAACACAGCCAAGGATCTCTCTTCCTGTCATCTTCTGTCCTAAGAGCAGCCAGCCTGCAAGTACAGAAATGCTGGACTCCAGACTTAAGATCAAAGAAGCACTGGCTGGATCGACCCCCTTCTGTCCTACGATCTGTAAGGTATATCCCACGCCACAGGACATAACACCTGCATAAAGAATAGGCTTCCATGCTATAAGGATCTGTGTAATGTGCGGTTCTTCAAAGATCAGCATACCTACCAGTGAAATAGCACCACTTACCAAAAACTGGATGCAGGACATTTTCACTCCGTCTACTGCCGGTGAAAAATAGTCAATGATCATAATATGGATAGAGAAAATAAAGGAACAGATCATAACAAGGAAATCACCCTTCTGGATCCCCCGTTCACTTCCTGACATGCAAAGCAGGTAAAGACCTGCAACAGCAAGAACAACTGCTCCTGCAACAGCCGGACTGCATTTTTTACCTAAAAACAAGCTTAAAACCGGCACAATGATAATGTAGCAGGCAGTAATAAAGCCAACCTTTCCCACACTTGTATACATTACACCAAACTGCTGTAAATTAGTTGCAATACCAAGAGCAACACCACAGCAGATACCGCCTAAGATCAGCGTTTTTCTGTCGCCTGGTGCCTTATAATCTTTTTCTTCTGCCTTCTTCTTTCTATCCAGGACAAAGATCACAGGGATAAGCACAAGACCGCCGATGATGCTTCGCACCCCATTAAAAGTAAAAGGCTGTACATAATCCATTCCTACACTCTGGGCAACAAATGCAACACCCCAGATGGTAGCTGTCAAAAGTAATATCAATGCATTTTTCAATTTCATTTTAATTAATCCTATGTAAATTTTTTATATTGAGGGAGTGCAATGCACGTAGCAATTCAGTATCAGAGAGGTCAAAAGCATTCGCGGTCCGCAGGAAAAACCGCTGTGATCCGGCTTACTGCAGCCACATCTTTGCGCACATACCCTTTGTTAAAGGCCCGCGTGATCCGCTCCATCACTGCCTCACAGTTTTCGTAGGTCGCAGCAGGGATAAGTACAACATACTGGCACACACTATAACGGGAGAAAATATCACTGGCCCGCAGGGAACCCTGGATCACCATCTTCATCCGCTCTGCAGCCCTGCCTAACACATCCGCCTTCATTTTTCTGCCATCTGGCCATTCTATACTCAACAAACACAAATATACGGACTCGCCGCTTCTGGCCACTGCCCTGCGTTCCAGCCAGAACAGACGTTTAAAGACTGAATACTCACATTCATAAGCCCCGAAACGGTTCTCTGTCTGTTTCTCTGTTGGGATTTCCGGCTCTGATAATTCTGCAGCAATATCCTCAAATGATTTTGGCTCTTCTAAATGACTGGTGCTTACCAGATGGTACAATTCCTTAAATTGATCAGAAGGTGTAAGCTGGTGTTCCTTATAAAATTTGTCCATTGCCATAAGATACCGGTTTAAAGCGGCTTCCACCTGTCCCATGTAGTAAAGAGCTAAGATCTTGCAGCCTTCAAATTCTTCCTGGTATTCATAAAGACTTAAACCTGCATCTGCGATCTGTTCTGCCTCTTTATACTGCCTTGTTTCAAGAAGCCATAGACACACTTTACGCACCAGCCTTTTATAAAGGCCACTGTAAAACTCTCTTTTTTCTTTCATCCAGGCAGCATCACCGGCTCCTGGAAGAAATTCTCCTTTATAAAGAGAAAGTGCAGTTTTCCACTGCTCTTTTCCTGTTTCCATATCAAACGCTTCTGCCAGACACAGCTTACTTAAATGTTCAAATTCTTCTCCATCCACTTTCATGGACAACTGCGGATTCCACCGGTAAATGCCTTTACTGCTAAGTACCATAGCCGTTGCCGGGAAACCGGCTTCTTCTAACAGGCGGCGAACGCGGAATACCAGTGTTTTTAAGGCTCCATAAGGATTTTCCTCATCTTTATCCTGCCACAGCAGCTGGTAAAGCTCTGCCACCCCCAGATCCCGTTCTCTGTTTAAAATAAGGTAGCTTAAAAGATTCCAGACCTTTCTGGAACGGCTTCCATCATCCCGTAGACACAGACCATCAAAAGAAAGAGCAAAACCGCCAAACGTATCAAGATTTCCTTCCCATTGTGCTTCCATACCCTATTCCTCTCTGCTTGGCAAAACGGTCCGAAGGGCAAATAGACTGCCATCCGGGCCGTTTTCATTAACTTAAACTTACTTTTCAAGCTGTGACAGACGTATCTTTACCTGATCCATCATCTGGGTATATTTCTCCAGTTTTGCCTTCTCTTCATCAATCTTGGCCTGTGGAGCCTTGCTTACAAACTTCTCATTTCCAAGCATAGCATGAGAACGCTTTAATTCGCCCTCCAGACGTTTTTCCTCTGCCTTTAAGCGCTGGATCTCTTTTTCAATGTCTACTAATTCTGCAAATGGCATGTAGATAACTGCCTTGTGGATAACTGCAGAAACTGCATCATCACCAATGCCTGCTTTATCCTTCTGCAGGATGACTTCGCCGGCATAGCCTAAGAATGCGAAGAAACTGCGGCTGTTCTCAAAGATCTTTAATACAGCATCATCCTCAGATACTACATAAACAGTTGCCTTCTTGCTTGGCGGAACGTTCATGGATGTACGCACATTACGGATGGCTCTTACTGCCTCTTTAATAGTTTCAGTAGCCTCATGCTCTGCCTCAAATGCCCACTCTTTCTTATATACAGGCCAGTCAGAAAGCATAATTGTCTCTTCCTTTTCCTGTAAATTGCAGAAGATCTCCTCTGTGATAAACGGCATAAATGGGTGCAGCAGCTTTAATGCCTGGATCAGTACGTTCTTTAAAGTCCAGATAGCTGCGGCCTTAGTCTCATCCTCTTCATTGTACAGTCTTGGTTTAACCATTTCAATGTACCAGTCGCAGAACTCTTCCCAGATAAAGTCATATACCTTCTGAAGAGCGATACCTAATTCATATTTATCCAGATTTTCTGTTACATCCTTAGTCAGTGCATTTACCTTGGAAAGGATCCACTTATCTGCCAGTGTCAGGTCTTTTTCAGTAACACCGGAAATATCAGCTGCCTTTTCAATATTCATCATAATGAAACGGGAAGCATTCCATACCTTATTTGCAAAGTTGCGGCTGTTTTCTACACGCTCCCAATAGAAACGCATATCATTTCCAGGGGCATTGCCGGTGATCAAGGTCATACGCAGCGCATCTGCACCGTACTTGTCAATAACTTCCAGAGGATCGATACCATTTCCAAGGGATTTGCTCATCTTACGTCCCTGGGAGTCTCTTACCAGACCATGGATGAGAACAGTGTTAAATGGGCACTTGCCAGTCTGTTCAATACCGGAGAATACCATACGGATCACCCAGAAGAAGATAATATCATATCCTGTTACCAGTACATCTGTGGGATAGAAATAATCCAGGTCCTCTGTCTTGTTTGGCCAGCCAAGAGTAGAGAATGGCCATAATGCAGAGGAGAACCAGGTATCCAGAGTATCCTCATCCTGTTTAAAATGAGTCTTTCCGCACTTCGGGCATACAGCTGGTGCTTCTTTTGCAACTACAACATTGCCGCAGTCCTGGCAGTAATATGCAGGGATCCTGTGGCCCCACCATAACTGTCTGGAAATACACCAGTCACGGATGTTCTCTAACCAGTGAAGATACGTTTTTCCAAAGCTTTCCGGAACGAATTTTAACTGGCCGTTCTTTAAAGCTTCAATGGCAGGTTTAGCCATTTCGTCCATTTTTACAAACCACTGCTGTTTTACCATAGGCTCTACTGTAGTCTTACAGCGGTCATGAGTACCTACATTGTGGGAATGAGGAACGATCTTTACTAACAGGCCCATTTTGTCCAGGTCTGCTACCATGGCTTTTCTTGCCTCATAACGGTCCATGCCGAAGTATGGTCCAGGCACATTGATAGTAGCGTCATCATTTAAGATAACGATCTCCTCTAAGTTATGGCGCTTTCCAACCTCAAAGTCATTTGGATCATGGGCCGGTGTGATCTTAACACAGCCGGTACCAAACTCCTTGTCTACATACTCATCTGCAATAACAGGGATCTGGCGGTTGGTTAAAGGCAGTTCCAGCATCTTTCCAACAATATCCTTGTAACGATCATCATCCGGATTGACAGCAACTGCAGTATCACCTAACAAAGTCCCAGGTCTGGTGGTTGCGATCTCTACAAAACGTCCTGGCTCTCCAACTACCGGATAGTTAATGTGCCAGAAATTTCCCTCCTGCTCTACATGCTCTACTTCTGCATCAGAAATAGAAGTCTTACATACAGGACACCAGTTTACAATACGGGAACCTTTGTAAATATATCCTTTTTCATATAATTTGATAAAAACTTCCAGAACTGCGTCAGAACAGCCTTCGTCCATGGTGAAACGTTCTCTGTCCCAGTCAGCGGAAGAACCTAATTTGTGGAGCTGCTTTACAATACGGGTGCCGTATTCATCTCTCCACTTCCAGCATTCCTTTAAGAAGCCTTCTCTTCCCAGGTCAGCCTTACTGATCCCTTCTTCTTTCAGTTTGTTAATAACCTTAACTTCCGTTGCAATGGCTGCATGGTCAGTGCCTGGCTGCCATAATGCTTCGTATCCCTGCATTCTCTTATAACGGATCAGGATATCCTGCATGGTATTATCCAGTGCATGTCCCATATGCAGCTGGCCGGTAATATTTGGCGGCGGCATAACAATGGTAAATGGTTTCTTGCTTCTGTTTACTTCTGCGTGGAAATATTTTCCCTTCAGCCATTTGTCATAGAGGCGGTCTTCAATTTCCGCCGGATTGTAGGTCTTTTCCAGTTCCTTCATCTGCATTCTCCTTTAAAAAAATAAAAGCCCTCTGCATCCCATAGGGGAAGCAAAGGGCGACTGTATCGCGGTACCACCTTTGATCTGACCAGTATCTTCATAGCACACATCGGTCATCTCACGGAACACGAAAGCTTAAACTATATCATAATCTTTCCTGCTCTCTCCCTTAACGCGGGCCAACGGAACAGGCTAATGTATCTTTCTCACCTGCCCGGTTCACAAGCTACCTTCCACTTTTAAGTATTCCCAAGCGGCCTTTCAGCCAGTGAGCCGCTTTCTCTGAGGGTCTTAAAAATGTACTCCTCTTGTTCATCACCGTTTTTTATACTGCTGTTTTCAAGCATACGTATTTTTTCTGGTTTTGTCAAGAGAAAAGTTTCATAATACGGTCATGTTCACCGTTACTGAGGCAGTTTGCACACATCCACCCACTGTTCAAAGTCACAGGACTTTTCCAGATCCGGGATAGACAGCTTAACAGCGCTGTTGCTGCTTCCACATGCAGGATAAACTACATCAAAGCGCCTTAAAGACTCATCTAAATACACCTTTACGCCCTCTTTAATACCGTAAGGACATACACCCCCAACCTCATGGCCGATCAGTTCTGCCACCTGCTCTACGGTCAGCATTTTTGCTTTTACACCAAAAAAGGATTTATATTTGTGATTGTCGATCTTCGCATCTCCAGCTGCCACAATAAGGACCGGTCCTTCTCCTGTTAAAAAGGACAGTGTTTTTGCAATGTGGGCCGGTTCGCAGCCTACTGCCACTGCTGCCAGTTCTACTGTTGCACTGGAGACATCAAACTCCTTTATCCTGTGGCCAAAGCCTCTTTTTTCCAAGTATTCCTTTGCTGTCTGAAATGCCATTTTATATTGCCTCCTGGTTCTTACCCCTGTGTAACTCTGTATTCATCTTTCCATTTTCCCACCAGACGTCCTGCACGCTCTAACTGACCTGCCGAATCCTGCTTCCACATAGCACGCAGCGTTTTTAAACCTTCTGCCTGTCCTGCGGTCAGCTCCGCCTGGGCTAATTTCTGCTTCCATTCTTCCTTAAGCTCCGGCTTAAATAATGATTCATAACTTTCATCAACAGAGAGACCTGAAGTAAAACAGGTAAGCAAATAAATCTTTTCCAAAATCCGGGGATCCTCATTTAACTTAAAAGCAGTATTGTATGCCTTGTAAGACTTATGGAACTGGAACATCTGGACATAAGCTGCACCCAGGTTCTGGTAAACTTCTGACCAGAAGTTTTTCTCTTTCTTTTTATTTTCCTCTGCTTCCACAAGCCCTTTATAGCGCTGCACCGCTCTTCCATACTGTTTTCTGGAAAAAAGATAATCAGCCACTGCCTTTTCATAGGCATGTTCCGGCAGATTCCTGTACGATGCTGCTGTCTGCTTGAACTTCTGGGCTTCTTTTTCCGTGTAATAATCACATTCTGTAAGAAAAAGATATAAAGCCTCTTCCGGCTTTCCCCCTGCTTCTATCAGCTTTTCCATACGGCCAGCTAAAAAACCAAGTCCCAGCTCATTTTTGATAAAGGAAAACAAAGAGGCATCTGCAAAATCATTCATCACTAATAAGGGGTGATGATAGATCACATAGCAAAGCTCCTGGGAGGAATAAATATGGATTCCCAGCACTTCGATATAAAAGGGATGTTTTACTCTCTCCCTTCTGCAAAGCAATAAACTCATAGGATCACCTCTTGTCTGATAACTGTATCACTGGCTGGAAACAATTCCCCAAAGCCTTTATCCCGGATCACCACTGCCATGGTATTTTCATCAGTAAATCCAATATTCATCTGGATCCTTGTAGTACGTCTTGGCCGCTCCGGAAATCCGCTAAGAGGCACGGAAACGATCCGCTTCTTTCGGGAATCCAGATGGGAAATGATAAACTCGATTTCCTTCTGGTCATCTAAAATAAGCTCCAGTGAGCTTTTTGACTCATACCAGTTGTCCCCATAAGAAGCTACTGCCAGCAAGATCTCTTTCCCGGCCCGCATCACTTTTAAAGCTACCTCTGCCTTTAAACGTCCTTCACAGACGAACACATAGGGGAATTCTGTTCCCTGTGCCAGATAGTCACCTGCTTTAACAGCTGCTCCTTTGGAAAATAATACATTTTCCACAAACACTCTTCTGCGGTTGCAGGCAAGCTTCATAAAGCCGGTGGCCCAGTCCTGGCGTTCAAAACCTTTTCCAGTAAGAAATACAGTAGAAAACAGCCTTTTCTCCAATAATTTTTCCCCACAGGAACAAAGGATCTGGTCTGCCAGCTTACTTCCGGAAGGGGAATTTAAAATATCCAGATCAAAGGCTTCCTCCTGGTTCTGGGCTTCTGCCTGGACCATGTTGCGGCGCATGCCTCTTTGCACCTTCATTTCATAATAACACAGCCTGTCTTCTGATAGCTCAAATAAGCCTACCTGATTGCTCCAAAGTTCTTTTCTCTGGCTTAAAACATAGTAAGCAAAGCTTTCTGTATGGCTGATCACATGGACCCGGTCCCTGGGGATATTCAAATGATCAGCGCAGTACATCAGGCAATCCGTAACTCTTGCATCTGTTTTATGCATGGTGATCACAAGCTGGGCCACCTCATCTGTATGAAATTCTTTAAAGGGATATTCCAGCAGTTTCTTTAAAAATATTTTTAAAAGATCCATTCCTGTATAGCAGATGCCTCCTATAGTAGAAGTACCATCTTTGCGGACCATTTTCAGCAGTTTATCTACAATGACCCCCTCGCCAAGAAGAGTGGCTGCATAAGCTTCTTCCCCTATAAGCCAGGTTTCTTTTTCTTTTCTGCGGCAGATCACCGTAGGAACTGTCCAGGACTTTTCTTTTTCATTGCAGCTGACCTGGGAATAGTCATCATTCAGATCCAGCCCTATTACAAGTCCTTCCATCTATTCGTTTCCTCCATTGTACTTAGTACATTTTATCTTCTCTATCTGACAATGTGTTACAGTTAAACTGCAACGGCGATGTTCTTATTTCACCGGAAATAAAATCCCTAAAACCATAGACTTTTTTACATAATCTTCCATTGCCTTTAAAAGTCCGTCAGCATCCTGTTGTGCCAGCGCTTCTGACATTTGGTTTAAGCAGGCAAAACGGCTGTTGTCTTTACCTTCTGACTTCAGATCGCAGACTGCACGGCCTTCTTTTACAAGAACGGCGCCGCTTTCTCTCCGCTCATAGATCTGATATTCCAGAGTCTCTCCCTTAAATAAGGTCATTTCTTTTATGTAAATGCCCTGGTAAACGCGACGCATCTCTTCTCTTGTAAAATGCTCTTCCTGGGGAAGAATACGCATTTCGATCCATGGCTGTCTGTTTTTATCGCCCCGGTATTCAAGGATCGTCTTATCCATAATGTCCTCAGGCACAGACACTAAACGGGCCAGCTCTTTCATATAAGGGAACACCATTCCCCCTTCTAATAAAATATCTGTCATCATCTGAAGCTGCTTTTTCTCTTCTTCTGAGACCTCCATCTCCTTCTGCTCCCCATAGAACCGGGTAAGAGCCAGAAGATAAATGGTAGGTATTTTTTCTTTATTCAGGCTGGCATTTACTGCATTTTTCAGATATCCAAAAATCGTCTGGTCGATTTCTTTTCCTTCCAGGAAATACTGGATGCATTTCTGGGTAAAATAAGCCTTGACCATGCTTTCCCTGGTCTGTTTCCGTTTCATGTAGAGTTCAAAAACCGAATCCATCTGGGCACAGCTGCCGGTAAAAAGCATCTGGGCCAGCAACCGTTCTTCCATATCATAGGTCTGCACATGGGCTCCTACTGCCTGGATCAGGATCTCATACATCCGGGCTGTGGTGCCATTATAATGTTCACAGAGGTAATCTAAGATCACGCTGTCTGCCTTTCCTGCCTCAAATACCCTTTCTGCCAGATATAAAAGATGTTCATCCTGGTCAAATAGCTGTAAAAGGATCATGCGCGTACACAGATCCAGCAATTTTCCCGGGTCAATATCTTCAATCTCATAATCTACCAGCATATCATAAGCTTCCCGCAGATAATTACAGCTGATCAGTATTTCGCATATTTTCCCACGGGTCTGATTGTCCAGCAGGGATTTGTCCATCTGCAGAAGGAAAGTACAGCGTTCTTCCTCTCCTTCTGCATCAGAAGCTGCCTTTTTACAATAATAGTCTGTTACAAGACCCAAAAGCTTTTTCTCATAAACAGGATTTAACTTTAACTGGCTTAAAGTGTCCTCTAAAAGCAGCACATCTGCTTCTGTTTCAACACCTTTTTTTACTACTGTCTCGCAGGCACGCAGCTTCAGTACCGGATGAGCCGGATATACCTCATAACACTGATCCAGCAACTCTTTTTTATCCATAGCAGGAAGACGCCTGCAGCTGACGTTCAAATAACGGCCACCATACGTGTCCTGGAAGAACAGCACTGTATTTTTAGACACTACCGGCACATAGGCTTCTCCATTTTCCAGTAAAAATGCCTCTTCTCCCCCCAGCTCCTCGCAACGGACGATCACGTATTTCATGGCGCTGTTTTCACATTTCACACGACTGGAGCATAATACTCTGGGAAGAATCGCCGCAGTCTTTTCATCGATCATATCTTTATAAAGCATATGTTCATAAATAACTGCCAACGCGCTGTTCATCCTTCCTGCAAACAGCTGCTCCATAGCAAACTGTTCCATTTCCCGCACATAAGTCTGATAAACCTGGGTGGACGGATTTACATACTGTAAAATGTTTTTATAGAGAACGCTGCGGCTCGTCTGATCCAGGGTCTTGTCATAAGAGAAATATAACAGCACTTCTTTTGGAAGGGCATGTCCGTAATCCTCTGGAAGAGAATACAGAAAATATTCATACAGCCTTGTAAGATTGATATGGGCCTTCATAGCCTTTTCATACCAGTTAAAGGAAGAACGGTCCCTACGGTCTCCCCGGATCAGAAGACTGCACAAAGCTTCCAATATCTTCATTTCCGGGTAAGCCTTATATAAACCTGCTGTCAGGCGCTCTAATAATTTGTGATAATATTTTACATTGGACAAAAATACAGCTGCCATTAAAGAGATTTCTTTACTCAGCCAGTTGTTTTTCAGTCCGCTTAATAAAAACTGTACCTCAAAATCTCCCATTTTCACAAACAGATCCGGATACATATTTAAAAGCCTGCATGCCTCTCCATATAAAAACGGACTTCTGCAGCCATGCCCAAACATGGAACGCATCTGTTCATACAGCTCTAACGGATTCTGGAGGCAGGTTCTGTCTGTTTTTACCAGCAGATGAAACAGCTGTCCATCTGTCCTTCTGGTCTCAGAAAGCAGTTTTCGTATATAACGGGCCAGTCCTGCATTTTTTTCTTCTGAAGGTTCATTTAAAAGCTCAAGATACTGATAATAACAGTAAAGCTGCGGCTTTATGTCCCTGCATTTTAATACGGCATCCCGCATTTCTGCAAGTGCTGAAACAGCAGTATCCTTTCTGCCGTTTTTTAAAAGCTGGTCTGTCCTCCAAAGGCGCACCTCTATATCTTCCGGAAGCCGGACACGCAGATTTTCTGTTTTTTTCATCAAAGTTCTGTTTAACTGCTGATCTGCTTCTAATGTAAATTCCTGGTGTAAAAGCAGCTTACTGTATTCATAAACAGAAGCTTTATCTGCACTCTTCTTTTCTCTTCCTTCTGAGCCCTGGGTGCTTTTTTTTACTACCTCTATAGGAAGAACGAATTCCTGGCGTAAGGTTTTAATACGTATTGCCCCAAAGTTCCTTCCCCCGTGGAGATACTGTGGAAAGATCTGGTACCGGATCTGGTACCTATCCTGGTCAAACTCATGGGTAGTCACAGCATTTTTCTCAATGGAAAGAAAGCTTCCATCTGCCTCCACCTGGACCTCTGCATATCCCCAGCCGCTGGCAGCCAGCTGTATCACATTTTCTGCTGCTGTTTGGGGAGCATCTAATACCAGTTTAGATACATCGGCCTTTAAAGAAACCGGTTCTTTTACATGAAGTGCAACTAAAAATTCTTCTAACAGGTTGTTGCGCCCATTTCGTCCCTTTAAGCCCTCATAAACGGTCCTGGTCTGCACATCCTGCATAAATGGCGCTTCTATAAAGTCCTGGTATTCAAACAGGCGCAATGCCAGCTCCCAGTTTTTCTTTGCCAAAGCTGCAAAGTCCCTGGGGGTTTTTAAACCTGTCAGGCTCTCTGTCCTGTTTCCTGCCTGTACACACAAAGAATAAGGAATCTCTTTCTCGCCTCCGTTTGTGACCAGGTAAAAAGATCCCTTTATCGTATCTCCATCCTCTAAATAGCAGGTGTCGATGTCATATATAATGTGATTGCGAAGGCCTCCAAAGGCTTCGTTTTCAACCTTTATCCTCTCATTTCCGGTATATACCAGTCCTTTGATATACAGGTCATTTCCGCTTTGAACGGAAAACTCTCCCCGCACGGACTCTCCCGGCGAAAGGATCCCTTCGATCCTTTCTGGCTTTATTACCAGCTCTGGCACGCTGCTGTCAATGATCCCGCGGGCCAGGCGGTTGATCCGTTCTCTCATATACTACCACCTGTATCTTATATGTTCTCTCGGAATCTTTCTGTGCCTGATTTTGTGAGAAGATTTTTTGTCAGTTGTGCCCAAATTTCTGAGGTGTACGCGGTGCGTACATTGATGAAATTCGGGTGCGACTGGCGGAAAATCAGCCACAAAAGCAGGTGCAGGAAAGACTCCGAGAGAACATCCTGATATTTTCCAATAACTGGAACTTAACACTTTCTTTATAGTAACACATCTCATCGTTCAATAGCAACTGCCCCTTAAACAAAAATACCGCCCCTTTTCAATAGCCTGTTCATGAGAACTACAAGCTGATCTGCCGATTCGCAGGTTCTGTCGCCGGCAGCTTCTTTCGGATGCATGACAGCAGCGAAAAACGCAGAATGTGCGTTTTCCATAAAAACTTACTCAACACACATTCTGCGTCAATCTGAAAGTTGTATAAAAATATCAGAATATTTATGCGAAATTATATTCCGTCACGATTTTTTCCCGCCCCATGGCCACATCATTGTAGTACTCATACAGGCAGATTCCAAGGAATGATCCGGAAATATTAACCACATTCTCATATCCCCGTCCCTGAAGCGCCATCAGTGCATTGTAGCTTCTCTGGCTGGAACGGCAATGCAGGTATACCGGACGGTCTTTCGGAATTTCATCCGTTCTCTCACGAAGCTCACTTAAAGGAATATTCACAGAACCCTTCAAATGTCCGGCCTCATACTCTCCTTTTTCCCGTACGTCTACAATGAACGCCTGTTCCTCCACAAGGCTTCTTACCTGTGTAACCGGAACCTGGCGGAAACGTCCGTACAGAATATTTTCAGCCACCAGAGCCGCCTGATTTACCACATCTCTGGCTGTGCCAAATACTGGTGAATAACACAGCTCCAGATTCTTTAAATCCCGGATAGTGCCATTCATGGAAACCATGGCTGCAATCACATCCACCCGTTTGTCCACATTTCCTCTTCCGATGGCCTGAGCACCCAGGATCCTTCCTGTCGGGACCTCAAACACCAGTTTAAAGTGCATAGGTGCACTTCCCGGCATAATTCCCACCTTGTCACCAGGAATCACATAAACAAAATCGCAGGGAATTCCGGCTTTGCGGGCATTCCGCTCATTAAGACCGGTTGCTGCTGCATTTAAGCCAAATACACGCAGTGCACAGGAACCGATAACACCTCTGTTGTCATCCGGAATCCCATACATCGCATCCGCCGCCGCCCGCGCCTGTCTCAGGGCCGGACCGGCAAGAGCCAGACGTGATGGTTTCCCGGTCATACGGTCAAAGACCTCAATGGCATCACCAACCGCATAGATATTTTTATCGCTTGTGCGGTAGTTGTGATCCACCAAAATACCGCCGGTCTCTCCGATTTCCAGTCCGGCTGCCTTTGCAAGCCCCGTCTCCGGTGCTACACCAATGGCCAGAATAACCGCATCCGCCGGCACCGTTTTGCCGGAAGCAAGGGTAATCTGCTTCTCTTCAATGGTTTTTACTCCATCCTCCACAATTAAAGACACGCCATTGTCCAGCAGCTCCTTGTGAAGCATCTGTACCATATCGTAATCAAAGGGTGCCAGAATCTGGTTCATGGCCTCCACCACAGTAACCTTCTTCCCCGCCTTTGCAAGGTTTTCAGCCACCTCAATTCCGATAAAGCCACCGCCGATAACCGCTGTATTCTCCGCTCCTGCGGCCTCCAGTCCATCCTTTAAGTGAACAATATCTGCCACGTTACGGACTGTATACACATTTTTACCGTCAATTCCGCCGATGCTTCTTGGCTTTACAGGTGATGCACCGGGAGCCATAACCAGAACATCGTAGGCCTCCTCATGTACGTCCCCGGTCAGCGTGTTTTTAATCTCAATGGTCTTTTTGTCACGGTTAATGGCCGTCACTTCGCTGTTAACCCGTGCGTCTATATCGTAAGACTTTTTGAATTTTTCCGGGGACATCATTAACAATGCATCACTGTTCCCCACTACTCCCGACAGATAATAGGGAAGAGAGCAGTTGGAAAAGGACACATGTGGGCCACGCTCAAACATAATGATCTCTGCTCCCGCGTCGAGACGTCTTGCTCTGGCTGCTACCGAAGCGCCGCCTGCTACGCCTCCTATGATCAGAATCCTTTTATTCATGGAAAATCACTCCTTAACCGGTCTGTTTTACAGATAATGAGGTGTGTTTGGTGTCAACACTTCACAACCATCCTCTGTAATCAGCACCATATCCTCAATGTTGAAACCATTTACACCGTCAATGTAGCAAGGTACTTCCATTGCCAGTATCATTCCTGCCTCCAGAGGTCTTGTCTCGGAAGCGTTGATGTAAGGCGCCTCTGCTGTCGCCGGTCCCATACTGATGGAGTGTCCCTGATGACCTCTCCGATAGCAGGGGAACATCTCTTTTACATAGTCATATGCAGTGTGATACAATTCATTGATAGGAAGGCCTGGTTTTGCCGCCGCAATCATTCTGCGCTGTCCTTCGTAAAGACGATCCTTTAATTTTAACAATGCCGGGTCACCGTTTCCGATTATCCATGCTCTGGAGGTATCTGTGGTATAGAAATCAAATTCTGCATTGACACCTGCATCAAATTTCACCACATCCCCGTCTTTTACAACTCCGTCTCCCGGCAGTGTCAGCCTTGCGCCGGATGGGCCTGTGGAGAACATAGACCAGGCGCTTGGAACACAGAATCCGGACTTTATTACATCTTCCCGGAAGCACTGGGACAATTCACGCTCAGATACACCGATTTTCGCAATTTTGCTTACCTCTGTAAAACCATGATCTGCAATGCGGCACAGCTTCCGGAACATTTCAATCTCGTCCGGCTGTTTTACGCTGCGGGCATAGACAAATAAATCAGAAATATCTACAAATTCCGCTTCCGGGAACTTTTCAGTCAGACTCTTATAGTAGGGAACTGGAAGGTAATCCAGCTCTATGCCAACCTTTTTGTTCGCCAGATCGCAGGCCTTCATAAACTGAACCAGCTTATCCATGGAGCTTTCCATAGCTGTTTTATCCGGCACAACTGCTCCGTGGGCAATCTCATCCCAGGTTTTTAAGCCAACCCAGGTATCATAAGGGTCTACCACAAAATTCAGTCCCGCAGCCTTAATACGGAATGTGGCAGCCTCAAAGTCCATCGTTGTCAGATGGGTGGGCACCTTGTCATCAGCCCGCATGACAGCCAGGGTAAATCCTGGCTGTCTGGATACGGTATGCTGATGGCCGCCGAATCCTGTTACATAATGAAAATTCTCCGGAGAGGACACGATTGCTCCATCCAATCCTTTTTCGCAAAGCAGTTCCTTAATTCTATATTCCTTTGGTCTCATTTGTTTTCCCCTTCTACTTCAACCATCAGTTAGTTATTCATTAATAGAACATCGGTGAACCAGGTCCTAACGGAAGTCCCAGTACATACCATACGCAGAACATGATAATCCAGCCAATTAAAAATGCCAGTGAGTAAGGAAGCATGGTAGAAATAACACTTCCGATTCCTGCCTTCTTGTCATACTTCTGGAAGAATGCTACAGTCAATACGAAGAATGGCATCAGCGGAGCAATGATGTTGGTACTGGAATCGCCAATACGGTAAGCTACCTGGGTAAGTTCCGGAGAATAACCAAGACGCATGAACATTGGAACGAAAATCGGTGCCATAATAGCCCATTTTGCAGAGTCAACTGCAATAAAGATATTGATAAATGCGGTCAGTACGATATAGCAAATGATTAATGGCAGTCCTGTGAAGCCAACAGACTTCAGGAAATCAGCGCCTGCAACGGAAATGATGGTTCCCAGGTTTGAATAGTTAAAGCATGCAGTAAACTGAGCTGCGAAGAAAATCAGAACCATGAAGCTGGAAAGACCGCTGATGGTCTTGTTCATCAGTTCCACTACATCTTTGTCATTCTTGATAACGCCAGCGCCGATACCATAAGCAAGGCCCGGAAGCAGGAACAGCAGCATCATGAAGAAAATGATTCCGCTCATGAACGGGGAGCTTAAAAATGCGTGTGTTTCCGGATTTCTTAAAAGTCCGTTCTGCGGTACAACTAACATTGCCATAATTGCTATATAAACCAGCGCTGTAATTCCTGCCCAGCGCATACCGCGCTTCTCATTCTCACCGATATCCTGAACCTGCTCAGAAGCATCCGGTACATAAGGAGCCAGACGTGGCTCAATGATTTTATCTGTAACAAAGGTTCCGATAATGGTGATCAGGAATGTAGATGCTATCATGAAATACCAGTTACATACAGGAAGTACATTGTAGCTTGGATCGATCATCTGAGCTGCCTGTGTGGACATACCAGCAAACATGGGGTCATTGGTTCCGATCAAAAGGTTTGCACTCCATCCGCCGGATACACCTGCAAAGGCTGCTGCAAGACCTGCGATTGGATGACGGCCGAATGCCATAAATAAAACTGCGCCCAATGGCACCAGAACTACATATCCGGTAGAAGATGCGATGTTGGACATAATTCCTAAGAATACCACAACAGCTGTCACAAATGCCTTTGGAGTGGAAGCAGCCACCTTCCTCAGCAATGCAGACATAAATCCGGTTCCGTCCGCTACGCCTACACCGATCATGATGGTGAATACAGTTCCAAGTGCGAAGAATCCGGTAAAGTTTCCAACTACGGTTGTTACCATGTGACGGATGCTGTCAGGTGCCAGAAGGCTGACTGCAGCAACGGTTTTCTGGGTGATTTCTCCCTTTGAGTTGTCCAGGAAATCATATGTAACCGATACACCACAAGCCGCGCAGATTGCGGACAGTACGATTACGACTCCCGTCAAAATCAGGAAAATCGTTGCGGGGTTGGGCAGAGCATTTCCCACATGCTCCACAGTGTCCAGTGCCCGCAGCACAAAGCCTTTCTTCTTTTCTTTTGCCATTTTTTTTCCCTCCATTATACTTACTTTGCTTCCCTATAACGCTTCCACAGCAGCACGAAGCTGCTCTAAAGCCTGTTTTAAAACACTTCTTGGACATGCTGCGTTAAGACGCATATAACCGGAAAGACTTCTTCCGAATGTGTATCCATCGCTTAATCCCAAGCCAGCTTTCTCTACCATAAAACGGCTCAGCTCTTCATTGCTCATTCCCAGCTCCCGGCAATCCAGCCATACCAGATAGGTAGCGTCCGGAACATTGGGATGAATCTGAGGAATGTATTTCTCACAGTAATCCTTGATAAAATCAAAGTTGTCGGAAATATATACCAGAAGCTGCTCCAGCCATTCCTCTCCTTCATTAAATGCTGTCTCCATCGCAACGGAACTAACGGCATTGTTGCGGTGAATATCCAGATTCATCCAGAACCTGTCATACTTCGCCTTCAACTCCATATTAGGGAAGATAACCGCTGACGCCTGCAGGCCCGCCATGTTGAAGGTTTTTGTTCCAGAAATACAGCTGATCACGTTGGCTGCGATTTCCGGCGACAGCGTTGCCGTCGGAATATGCTTCTTTCCATGAAAAACCAAATCGGAATGAATCTCATCTGATACGATCAACACATGATTTTTAATGCAGATCTCGCATAATCTGGTAAGCTGCTCTCTCTCCCATACAATTCCAAGGGGATTGTGAGGACTGCACAGGAAAAATATTTTCGCCTGTTTTACCTTCTCCTCAAAATCCTCAAAATCAACACTCCAGTTCCCATCCGTCTCAACCAGCGGGCTTTCAACTACTTCTCTGCCCCAGCCCTCTGTCACATCATAAAACTCGGAGTAAACCGGTGTCTGGATCAGCACCTTATCTCCTGGCTCTGTAAAAACCTCCACTATAGAAGATAATGTAGGTACTACGCCAAGGCTGAAACTGATTTTAGACTTGTCGATCTCCCAGCCATTGCGGCGTTTCTGCCAACCGCAGACTGCCTCATAATAAGAAGCCGGTCTGGAGGTGTAGCCCCAGATTCCTTCCTCTGCTTTTGCCTTTACAGCATCAATAATGGGCTGCGCCGTCTTAAAGTCCATGTCTGCAATCCACAGCGGAATCACATCTTTTCTTCCGAACTTTTTTTCTCTCTCGTCATATTTAGCGGAGCGGTTTTTGCTCCGGTCAATGACCTCGTCAAAATTGTATTTCACTTCTCTCCTTTCCTGCCGGAGCCCTGCAGTGCTCTGCGACATTCCTCTTTTATTTTACAGCCCGTTTCCTTTCGGGCCGCTGCTTATTTATATAGCAAGATTCATGCCAATTCTGAAAAGCACGCATTTTCCCCATTTCTTTTTGCTTCTGCTTCCAAAACGCATGTTTTAATTGGTCATTTGGTTATTTGGTTATTTTCCCACATTTTTTGACCAGTTTCTGTGATGCGGCTGCCGCCTCTTCCCCGGCTCACGGTGGCAAAACCCTTTTGCGCCATCAATGCCAGAATATCTCGTATTTTCTTCTGTGACAGTGCAACATTCTGCTGTCTTGCCGTCTCCAGTATCATCTCCCTGCCGGCAGGATGCCCCTCTTTTTCCGCCTTATAAAGCAGTCCCAGCACAAACCAGAAAACCGGACTGTACCGGGAATCATTTTTTGCTAAATCCCGGTTCCGTACTGCCGGTTTTTCCTGTCCCGCCAGACGCAGAAAGGTTACTGGCAAATCCTCACGCTTAATCACCTTTTCTCCTGTAAAACACAGATACTCTACCACATTCTGAAGCTCCCGGATATTTCCGGGCCAGGAATAACGAAACAGGAGCTGTCTCACCTCAGTAGACAGTGAAAATTCTCCGCCTGCACATCTGCGGAAATGCTCCAAAAGCAGCTGTATGTCCCCCTCCCGTTCCCGCAGCGGCGGTATGAGGACCGGAAGTGTGCTCAGCCGGTAATACAGATCCCTGCGGAAACTTCCGTTCTCCACTCGCTCCTCCAGGCTCTCATTTGTGGCCGCCACAATACGCACGTTCACATTAATGATCTGATTTCCGCCTACACGCATGATTTCCCTCTCCTGCAAAACGCGCAGAAGCTTTACCTGCATGGCCATGCTCATTCCCTCGACCTCATCCAGAAACAGAGTTCCCTCATGGGCAAACTCAAAAAGGCCGGGACGGCCTCCTTTTTTGGCCCCGGTAAAAGCACCTTCCTCATAACCAAAAAGCTCGCTTTCCAGAAGATTTTCCGGCATGGCGGCTACATTGATGGCCACAAAAGGGCCATCTCTGCGGCTGGAGGCCAGATGAACTGCGTGAGCAAAAATTTCCTTTCCAGTTCCTGTCTCTCCGATTAAAAGTATGGGAGATTCCGTCTGGGCCATGCTCTTTAAGATTGTTTTGGTTTTCTCAATGGCCTGGGATTTTCCGACTACATCCTCAAAATTATACTTCGCCCGATATCCCTTGGTTCGCAGCTGACTTCGCAGCTCATTTTGCTTTTTTTCCAGCTCGCTTAATGGCTGAAGGGTGGAAAAAGCGCCGATACATCGGCCGCCCCGCATAACCGGAACCACTGTCATATTGATATTTGCCGCATTAATACGGATCAGGCGCTCTAGAACCTGCGTCTGTTCACGGATACATTTTTCAAAAGGAATATATGGAAAAATCTGTTCCGCCGGCCGCCCCAAAAGCATCCTGATCTTCATACCTGTAATAACCCTGGCTTTCTGATTACAGGCAAAAATTTTCCCTTTTTCATTAACGCCGATCACGCCCTCGTCCAGAATTTCCAGAAGAAGATCCAACTGACTCTCCAGATTTCTGGAGCGCTGGAACATCTGCTCAAAGCTGTAATTTCCGGAAGCCATAGAGTGAATATAATTCTGGAATTTTTTTCTTCCATTACACTCTCTAATCCCAGTCGCAAAGCAGTCTCAATCATGGTGTTTGCAGTACAGGGACGATGACCGATATTGATGACCTGCTCCATCCCTGCAGGAACAAAATCCATCTCATCCGGCGTTACCGCCAGCTTTACATTCTCCGGCACCACATCATCCCCAAAAGTCGGTTCCATCGTAAATACATCCGGCCCGTAAGGAATGAATTGAAGCTGATTCACACCTGACTGCTCTAATTGCGTAATGGCCTCTCTGGCCATCTGGTGCGTAACATTAACAAACAGCACCCTGGTTCCTGCCGGAATTTCCTTCAGTCTGCGAATCACCTCCTTGGAATATCCTACATATATTTCCACCACCTGCCCGTCTGCCGGCACATACTGGCTCTCCTCCTCCGCTATCTTAAAAGCATCCGTAGAAACCAGATATAAATCCGTTCTTGTTATCTTTTCCACCGATTGGTCACTTGTACTGTAGGAATAAACCTCCACCAGATCGCCAAACAGTTCCCTTATCTGCCCGGCATAGCACTGACTGGCTCCCGGAAACAGCGTCACAACTGAAATACTCTTCTTCATATATTTTCTCCCTAATTCAGCGCTCCCTGAATCTGCGCCTGTTCTCATCAAACAGCCGCCCTTTGTTATACTGATAATACCGCCCACACTCAAACTGGTTTAAAATGCTGCACTGGCCTCATTCCATTTTAATTAGGTGACGAAAATAACCATTTCCTGACCATTTCCACAGGCGGTCTTATATACTGACACCATTATAAAAAACTTCGCGTCACTTTGCAACCTGCCACTGATGTCCTATTTTCTGAGTGATGGAGAGATAAAAAAATGCTAAGCCATAGGTTTTAATCCTTGGCTTAGCACCATATTTTACTATTCAACTCTGAAAGTCAGGTTCTATAACACTATGTGAGATTTTGTGTTGACCTGATTTCTATTTAAACATATCCAAGTAATCCCGGCAGCCACATTGACAGGATCGGAACATAAGTTACTAACAGAAGTACGATAAATATAGCTGCAAAGTAAACTAACAGCTGTTTAATAACATTTTCGATCTTAGTCTGGCCCACCTTAACACCTACAAACAGGGTAGTTCCTACAGGAGGTGTGATAGTACCGATACACAGGTTGAAGATCATCATGATACCAAAGTGAACGGTATTCATTCCAAGCTGCTGGCAGATCGGCAGGAAGATCGGGGTAAAGATCAGACACGCCGGTGTCATATCCATGAATGTACCGATGATCAGAAGCAGAATGTTAATAATGAAAAGGATCACATAACGGTTGTCACTGATGCTTAACATAGCAGTAGAAACTGCCTTCGGAATCTCAGTAAATGCCATTACCCAGCTCATGATACTGGAAACACCGATCAGGAAGATGATGATACCAGTCATTTCCGCACTGTCAAGGAAGATCTTTGGCAGCTCAGAAATCTTAATGGAGCGGTAGAAGAACAGGGAAAGGATCAGGCTGTATACAACGGCTACAACGCTTCCCTCTGTTGCAGTAAAGATACCGGAAATAATGCCGCCGATTACAATGATGATCATTAACAGACATGGGATAGCCTGGAAAAATACTTTGATCTTTTCACTGTTTGTAAATCTCTTTGTGCTTGCGTAACCTTTCTTCTTAGCGAAGATATAGATAACGATCATGCAGGCAAGTCCCCAGAGGATACCGGGAATATAACCAGCCATGAATAATGCTGCTACAGATGTACCGCCGCTGACCAGGGAATAAGTGATCATAACATTACTTGGCGGGATCAGAAGTCCTGTAGGAGCGGTTGCAATGTTTGCTGCTGCGGAAAAATCACGGTCATAGCCTTCTTCTTCCTCAATAGGTCCGATAATAGAACCCATAGCGGAAGCTGCTGCTGTACCAGAACCTGAGATCGCGCCAAACAACATGTTTGCTACTGCGTTTGTATGTGCTAAAGCTCCAGGGATCCTTCCGGTAAACAGCTTGGCAAAGTTGATCAGACGGATCGCGATACCGCCCTTGTTCATCAGGTTTCCGGCAAGAATAAAGAAAGGGATCGCCAGCAAGCTGAATACGGAAATACCGGAGAAAATCCTCTGTGCGCCGGTGAGTACGGCTGCGCCTGTATTTAAAACAGGGAGAATAGCTGCAATGGAGGAAACTGCCAGGGCAACTGCAATAGGAACTCCTGCAAGAAGCATAATCACAAGGAGTACCAGGATAATAAGGCCACAGGTAACTGCTATACTACTCATAATCTAACTTCCCCCTTCTCATTAAAATCCTTCTTTGAAACCTGGATCGCATTCATAGCGCTGAAGAGCATGATCAGAATACCGGTAACAGGTACGATCACGTAAATATAGCCCATAGGAACACGCAGGGAAGCGGTAGTCTGGATCATGGTCAGCCTGGTAATAGAGATACCGCCATATACCAGCACAACAGCTGCCAGGGCAAAGGTTAAAGCATCGATGCAAAGCTCTAATGCTTTTCTTGCAGAACCTGTAAGCTTATCTGCCAGGAAGCCCATTCTCATGTGGTCTCTTTTTCCGAACACATAAGCAGAAGCCAGAAGAGCCATCCATGTAAAGCTGTATGTTAAAAGCTCCTCAGATACAGTACTTGGCTTATTGAAGAAATAACGGGTTACGATCTGGTAAGTACCGATCACAGTCATAAAGGCAAACAGGAAAATGATAACGATACTAAGAACGCGCATGATCCCTGCTTTGATTTTCAGCATTGTTTCCATTCTACTGTCCTCCCTTTGCTTTTTCGTTTGCTTCCTGGATGTGGTTATAGAAATCCACGATCTTCGGATTTTCCTGTAACATCTTCTCATGAAGAGGAAGCACTTTCTGCTTAAATGCGTTTACATCTACATCAATAAACTCAACGCCCATCTGATTAATGGCAATATCCTTTGCCTCTTCAATACTCTTGTCCCACTCAGCCATCTCAACTTCAGTGGAAACAGCAGCAGCCTCTTTAAATACCTGATATTCTTCCGGGCTTAAGCCGTTTAAGAATTTTAAGTTGGCAACCAGCATATCCGGTACCATCTGATGTTTATTATAGGAATAATACTTAGCTACTTCACCGTGCTTATTGTTCGTCAATGCCAGCTCGTTGTTTTCAGCACCATCGATAACACCCTGCTGGATGGCAGTATAAACCTCACCAAAGCTCATAGGAGCTGCAGCTGCGCCAAATGCATTTACCATGGCAACACTGGCCGGACTCTGCTGTACACGGATCTTCATGCCCTTTAAGTCATCCGGGGTATTGATCGGCTTTTTGCCATAGAAGTTTCTGGTTCCTGCATTATACCAGGTAACTACGCGGAAACCTGCTTCGTCAGTGGACTCATAAATCTTTTCCATGTAATCCGTATCCTGCATTACAGACTTGTAAACGTCCTCGGAATCAAACAGATATGGCATGCTGAAAATCTCATAAACACTTGCGAAAGTCTCCAGGTTTGCAGTACCTGCTACTACGAAGTCGATTGCACCGGTCTGGGTCAGCTCGATCGCTTTCTGCGCGGAACCCAGAAGCTCATTTGGGAAGATCTGGACTTCATACTTATCTCCTAAGCGTTCCTCAACATACTTCTTAAATGCCAGAAGTCCCAGATGCTCCGGATGTGTTTCTGACTGGGCATGTGAAATACGGACAATGCGCTTTCCGGAAGTTACAGAACCGCAGCCGGTAAGACCAGCAACAACGGCTGCAGCCAGCACACAGGCTGACAGTTTTTTAACTAATTTCCTAACCATCATTTTCCCTTTCTTTATACACTTGATAATATTTTCCTTCCCAAAAAACACAAATCCCCCAGGTTTTCAGGGAAGAAGTTAATTTTTTAACACTTCATTAACACCTTTCCCATTATATAACCTGAGGGTTTTCCTTTGTACCGTAAATCCTTGTCATTGAGGTGGAATATTTTGTCCAAAATTCAGCCATGGGCTAATCCGCTTCCCTGTATTCAGAGGGGATCATACCTGTCACCCGTTTAAAAACCTTGGCAAAGTAGTTAGAATCATAATATCCCACCTTCATACCTGCATCCTTGATACTGATATTCTTGTCCTTCAGTAATCTTTTCGCTTCATTGATGCGGAAATTAGTCAGATAGGAGGTAAAATTCTGATCAAAACACTGCTTAAACAGCTTGCAGAAATAGGCATCTGAATAATTAAACTGCCTTGCAGCGTCCTGCATGGAGATCTCGTTCATATAATTTTCCCGGATATAGGTCCGTATCTTCTCTACCACCTGATTCATCCGCTCTGTCTCCGGATCCTTTGGCGCCTCTGCATCCGGATTCCATGGCCACTGTTCTCTCCTTTTTTCCGCTTCTTTCTCTGCTTCTGTCATTCCTGCCCCATTGCCGGTGGGATTTTCTTTATTATGAACAGCTTTATCTGTCAGCCGCATGGCTTCTTCCATGACCGCTGCCAGTTCTTCCTCATCACAAGGCTTTAACAGATAATCAAGTGCCCGTATTACTATGGCACGCTTTGCATAGGAAAATTCATCATAAGCCGTTAAAAATACAATAACACAGTCCTCATCCATACTGCGGATCTGCTCTGCTGCCTCCACACCATTTAACTCCGGCATGGAAATATCCATGATAATGATCTGGCTGTGTTCTTTCTGATATAATTCAACTGCCTCTTTTCCATTGGTTGCCTCACTGATCTGAAGGCTGTCCCCAAAGCGGCGCATGAGACGTCTGGCAAGAGCCATACGCTCGATCTGTTCATCATCTGCCAAAAGCACACGATACATGCTTTTTTCCTCCCTTCTGTCTCCATATTCTCCCTGAATCTTTCAAAATCTCCCTGATACCGGATTACTTCGTGCCCTGCACTCCCCCAATTCTAAAAACTCGCGATATCCTTTGGTGTAAAGGCCAGCTGTACAGCTGTTCCGCACCCTTTGTGGCTGTAAATATGCATTTCCCCGTCTTCGTACATTCCCCTGACTCTGCGGTAAATATTTCCCACACCAATGCCAATCTCATTTTCCGTACCGTCATTTAACGCAGCCCGGATCTGTTTTAACCGGTCTTCTTCCATGCCAGCACCAGTATCCGCCACTGAGATCCACAGCCGTCCATTATGCATCCATGTCCTTATAAAGATCCTTCCGCCTTTGCTGTCCTTAGAAAGCCCATGTTTAATGGAGTTTTCCACCAGAGGCTGCAAAACAAAGGAAGGAACTAACACTTCCAGGGTTTCCGGTGCACAGTCCGTATCATAACGGACCCGCTGACCAAATCGCATTTTCTGAAGATACATATAATCCTGAATGATCTTAAGCTCCCGTTCTAAAGGCATCACAGCTCCTGCGGACTTTAAATTATAGCGGAACAGGCGGCTTAAAGCTGTGATCATCTTCTCCGTCGCTGCCGCATCCTCGATCTGGGCTGTGCTGGCGATCATATTTAAGGTATTAAATAAAAAATGGGGATTGATCTGGCTCTTTAGCATCTGAAGGCGCATGTCATTTAATTTCTGCTCCATAGCATGTTTTTCTTCCATAGTGCGGATATTGTCCCTGGTAGAAGCCTTCATACGGCAGAATTCATGGACCAGGCGGCTGATCTCATCTTCCCCCTCCGTCACTACATCCGGGCCTGTAAAATCATTTTCACCGATGCGCACAGAATCGGCAGCCAGCTCCACTATAGGCTTTACAATATAACGGCTGGCCGTACGGTTAAGCTGGCGCACCATCCAGAATGCTGCCATTCCACATATAAGGCTGCATACCGGTATTACCGTCAGCATATATCGTTGCTGTTCATAGGCACGGCTTCCGCCCCGCACAGTCAGCTGCTCCAATTGCCCGGCCTGTCCTGTAAGATATTCCTGGATCCGCCTTATTTTGTAAACCTGGGGCATATCTTCCTCTGTCAGATGTTCTTTTTCCAGAAGTCCATTTAATACGACCTCATAATTTTCATAAAGATTGCGCAGTGTCCATGTCCTGGCATACCGTTCTTTTCCAATATTCCTGTATTCAAAGGGCAGCTCATTTAACAGCCCCTTTGTATGCTTTGTACTTTCTTTTAATGTTTCCAGGCTTTCATCAGAACGCTCCTGGATATATTTATCAAAAGCTGCGCTTTCTTCGTCCATAGATGTCCAGAATGCAAGGCTCTGGGAATTATCCTTTAAAATACTTCCAAAGCCGCCAAGCCCGAAAAAAGCTACCAGCATATTGGCTGCAATGGACAAAAACACCACCGCGCCAGCCGAAAAGGTAAGATATTTCAGTTTTTCCTGCAGCGGAAGCCGGAACCATTTCTTCATCCCTTTCTCCTTCTTTTATATAATCCTTTTCTTTCTTAATCATGTTTTTGGCGGGTCCCAAGTTCAAAAATCCTCCTTCAAGCAAGCTTGCATCGGATTTATGACCTTTTGATCCTGGTATCATTTTATATTACTTTGCAGGATTTTAAAAGATAGGAAAGCGTAAAAAATGCTCCGGCAGGCTTATCAGATATCTGCCGGAGCTGTTTTTCTTTAAAATTTTAACTTATAATTTCTGATCCTTATCTGATGGCACGTATACCGCAATATCCTCGATCTGACATCCAAGTATCCTGCACAGATCATTGATTGTCCTCATTGAAATATCCTGGTTGTGCTTTAAACGGTGCAGAGTGCTGTCTGATATATGATGCTTCTTGGTCAGTGTATACCAGCTTTCCTCTGATATTTCCAGTGTTTTCCAAAACGGTGAATAATCGATCATCCTATGCCTTCTCCTGTAACCCCTTCTTAATAGGTCAAGCATAAGTTAGATTTTACATCTTGAATATCTTCGTAATAACGAATATACTATAGGTATTATGATGTATAAAAAAAGTACTCATGGAGGTGGGGTATATGAGTTGGTATACAAAAGAAGAGATTGAAAAGCTGCTAGAAGACGAAGAACTGAGAAAACGCATCGCCCGGTTCGTTACTATGTCAGGTGAGGAATTTTTTGATGAAGTATACACTCATCTTTCCCCTGAAGAGCTGGAAGAATACCTGGAGGAAAATCCCAGTGAAAGAAAATATATGAAGCTATATGAATAAAGCTCCCCCCCAAGATCAACTATAAAAAGTTTTCTGGAATATTATAGTATGTTAAAGGACGATCTGTCAGATGACAAACCGTCCTTCTTCTGGTTCTTCTTTAAAATAATCTTTATACTCTACCTCTATTGCATGACGCATACGCTTCATACTGTAATAAAGATGATCCTTTAATGCCTTTTCCAGACCCTTTTCATCTTTTTCACAGAGCAGCCTGAACAATTCCTCATGTTCCTCTGTAATACGACTAAAATCCGTCTCTGTTGTAAAATCCAGCATACGGAATCTGGTATAATGCAGCTGCTGTGCCTGGAGCATTTCCCACAATGTCTGTCTTTTCACAGCCCCAAACCAAATGGAATGAAGTTGTGCATCCATACGGTAAAAGCGCTCAGGTTCAAAGCCCGGTGTCTGGATCAGTGCTTTCTGCATGGCAATGGCATGACGTATTTCCTCCATGACCATAGGATTCTGTACATTCAGAAAATCCCTCAGCACCATGGTCTCCACTGCTACACGCATATAGATCATCTGCTTGATATTATCCAGACTTAGCAGTGTCACATAAGTTCCCCTGTAGGGAACTGTCTCCACAAATCCCTGCTCCTGGAGCAGACGCAGGGCATCACGCACCGGGGTCCTTGAAACCCCGAAGCGCTCACAGATCTCATTTTCACTGACCATGCGCCCCGGTTCCAATTTCAGATCTAAAATTTCTCTTTTTAATGTCTCAAATACCTGCTCGCCGCGGTTTCTGAAATTTGTCCCACTCATTCAGTTAATTTCCTGTCTTTCTTAAAGTGCATCCTGTTATTTAGGCTGCTTGCCAATGTAAGCCAGAATACCACCATCTACATACAGTACCAGACCATTAACAAAGTTGGAAGCATCGGAAGCAAGGAATACTGCCGGACCACCCAGATCCTCTGCATCGCCCCAGCGTCCTGCAGGAGTCTTGCTTACGATAAACTGGTCAAATGGATGTCTGGAACCGTCTGGCTGGATCTCACGAAGAGGTGCAGTCTGAGGGGTTGCAATATAACCAGGTCCGATACCATTACACTGGATGTTGTATTCGCCGTATTCAGATGCAATATTCTTGGTCAGCATCTTTAAGCCGCCCTTTGCAGCTGCATAAGCAGATACAGTTTCACGTCCCAGTTCACTCATCATAGAACAGATGTTAATGATCTTTCCGTGTCCTTTCTTGATCATGCCCGGGATAACAGCCTTAGATACGATAAATGGTGCATTTAAGTCTACATCAATAACCTGTCTGAACTCAGCTGCGCTCATCTCGCACATCGGAATACGTTTAATGATACCTGCATTGTTTACCAGGATATCGATCACACCTACTTCTTTTTCAATCTGTGCTACTAATGCATTTACAGCCTCTTCATCAGTAACATCGCATACATAGCCATGAGCCTTGATGCCCTCTGCCTCATATGCAGCCAGGCCCTTATCTACCAGCTCCTGTTTGATATCATTAAATACGATCGTTGCGCCAGCACCTGCCATTGCCTTTGCGATCGCAAAGCCGATCCCATAAGATGCGCCTGTGATCAGTGCTACTTTGCCTTCCAGTGAAAAGTTGTTTAAATAGTCTGCCATTGTCCAATTCCTCCTGCTCTCGTTTTATGTACTCCCAAAATTCAAGAATACAAATTCCAGAATACATTTTGTTTTAACTTTTGTTTGTATTTGGATTTATTTCGATACTTTGTATACAAGTCTGCATATCTGTATACAGACTAGCAGATATATCTCTGGAAAACAATGGGAATAGTTTACAAAAAAATCCTATGTTTTCTATGCACTTTTACGAATTACATTGCATTTAAACCTTCTTTTCGTTATACTGAAAGAGTTGAACTACAACAACTATGATTTCTTTACAAATGAGAGGAGGATTTTTCTTTGAGTAAAAATATTCTTGTAGGCCAGTCCGGCGGACCTACCGCAGTGATCAACGCCAGTCTTTACGGCATCATCAAAGAAGCTGCTGCACATTGTGACAAGGTCGGACATGTTTACGGCATGATCAATGGTATCGAAGGTTTTCTTTCCGGACATGTAATGGACCTTTCTGCTGAATTATCAGACGAAGATTTAGAGCTTTTACGTCTTACACCGGCTGCCTATCTTGGTTCCTGCCGTTATAAACTTCCGGAAAATCTGGATGCTTCCGTATACACCCTTCTTTTTGAAAAATTTGAACAGTTAAATATCGGTGCTGTTTTCTATATCGGCGGAAATGATTCCATGGATACTGCTGACAAGCTTTCCCGCTGGGCAGCCAATAACCATAAAGACATTTCCTTTATTGGTGTCCCTAAGACCATTGACAATGACCTTCCCGTTACTGATCACACTCCGGGATATGGCAGCGCAGCCCGCTATGTTGCTTCCACCGTCCGTGAGATCGTTCTAGATGCCTCTGTTTACCAGCAGCCGGCCGTTACCATTGTAGAGCTTATGGGCCGTCACGCAGGCTGGGTCACTGCAGCCAGCAGTCTTGCCCGCAAGTTCGAAGGAGACAATCCTCTCCTTATTTATATGCCGGAAGCTCCATTTGAAATGGAAAGCTTCTTTACTGACCTGGAAAATGCTTTAAGCAAGAGTACTGCCGTTGTAGTATGTGTATCGGAAGGTATCCGCGATGCTTCCGGAAAATTCATCTGCGAATACTCCACTGAAGCCCAGTTAGACACCTTCGGCCATAAGATGCTCACCGGCTGCGGAAAGCTTCTGGAAAGCTATGTGCGTAACCGCTTTGGAGTAAAGGTACGCTCTGTAGAGTTAAATGTAAACCAGCGCTGCAGCAGCCTGCTTGCTTCTCTTACAGATATCAATGAGGCTGATATGGCTGGACGCACCGCTGTAAAATGTGCCTTAGAAGGTGTTACCGGAAAAATGATCACATTTAACCGCACAGACAATAATGAATACAGTCTGGAATACGGTCTGGTAGATGTGTGCGATGTATGTAATAAGGAAAAGCCATTCCCAGCTGAATGGATCACCGGCAATAACAACGACATTTCCCCTGAATTTGCAAAATACGCACTGCCTCTGATCAAGGGCGTGCCAGAACATGTATTTGAAGACGGTGTACCGAAATATCTGTACAGAAAATAAAATAACCGTAAATTTTCCCCGCTCGGTGAGCGGGGATTTTTGATGTAAACTGCAGCCTCAGACTTACAGGCGGAGATTTAGCGCTTTTATATAAAAAATACCACAGCCCCGGCATTATATTGCCGGAAACTGCGGTATTTTTTATTGCTATATTTTCGATGCCATTTTATTTCCTGCCAACAGGCAGGAAACAGATTTCTTTTATACTTACGTTTCCGTCCCGTCAGAGGGACTTAGACACACGATCCCGTGCTTACGCACTCTACTGTCTGCTTTCCCGGACTATCCCCAGGTTAATTACTTGCTCATCTTCTCAACAGCTTCAAATAAACCGTTCAGATAAGTTGCACCCAGTGCTCTGTCGTACAGACCATATCCTGCACGTCCTGTTTCGCCCCAGATCATACGTCCGTGGTCAGGTCTTACATAGCCGTCAAAGCCATTGTCTACCAGTGCTTTAACGATTCCGAACATATCAAGGGAACCACCGCTGGAAAGGTGTGATCTCTCCTCGAAAACATTATCCAGAACAGCCACGTTTCTTAAATGTGCAAAATGGATACGTCCCATTGCTGCATACTTAGCTGCCATCTTTACTACATCGTTCTTTCCAGAGCATCCTAAAGAACCGGTGCAAAGTGTAATACCATTATGCTTGTCATCAACCAGCTTTAAGAAACGGTCCAGGTTCTCTTCGCAGGTAATGATTCTTGGAAGTCCGAAAATGCTCCAGCATGGATCATCCTCATGGATCGCCATATTTACATCACACTCAGCAGCTACCGGGATCACTCTCTCCAGGAAATACTGTAAGTTGTTCCATAAATCATCTTCGCTTAAGTTGTTGTACTCAGCAACTACTGCCTTTAAGCCTTCTCTTGTGTAGCTGGAGTCCCAGCCTGGAAGAGTTAAGTCACTGTCACTGTTTAAAGGATTTACAGCATCTACCTGCTCCTGATAGTAAACCAGGGAAGTAGATCCGTCAGCCAGCACATGGTCTAACTGGGTTCTTGTCCAGTCAAATACAGGCATGAAGTTGTAGCAGATACATTTAATGCCTGCTTCAGCAACACGGCGGATGTTCTCACAGTAATTTTCAATGTATTTATCTCTGGTTGGCTTGCCTAACTTAATATCCTCATGAACCGGGATACTTTCAATTACATCAAAGCCAAGGCCAGCGTCCTCAACCTGCTTCTTTAACTTCGCAATGCTCTCGCGGCTCCATACCTCACCAACAGGAACATCGTAAACTGCAGTTACGATAGACTGCATACCTGGGATCTGGCGGATATTCTCCAGAGTCACCTTGTCATCTTCTCCGTACCATCTGAATGATAATTTCATTGAAACTTCCTCCTTTAAACATTATATATTTAAGCTTTAACATCATTATATACTTAATATACTCAAACTTAAAATTTTTTCTGCACATTACAAAATACGTGATCTAAATCGATTGCAAAGATAATACCCTGATTTCTCACACATGTACCATCTATATTATGAATTATACCAGAACTTCCGTTTTCGTCCATAGTCATAATTGTTGTGCATATTGCAAAAGTTGTTGTTTATGTTATACTAGTATAATCCACGATAATTACCGATCCATTACACGCAGGATAAATTTTCATGTGCAAGGAAGCTGAATGAGGCGATGCCGGTGGCATCGTCGATTGAAGCTGACGCGGCAGATGGAAATTTAAACAAGTGAAAGGGGCGGATAATTATTGTGGATTATACTAGGTGTGATACGGAAAAATCAAAAAATATCTTTCCTTACATGGGAGGTTTTTACATGAAACAGATTTCCATGGATTTCAATAAACGGCAATACATGCGGCCGGTAGATTTTGAGCTTTTTTATTATAACGATACTGAGCTGCGTTCTGTTGCCTCTCACCATCATGATTACTGCGAATTTTATTTTTTTCTGGAAGGAAATGTCAAATACCACATCGGCGATGCTATATACAAACTTTCCTACGGTGACTGCCTGCTGATTCCTCCGGGAATCCCCCATTTTCCAGAATTTCTCTCCTTCGACCAGCCATACCGCCGTTTTGTACTCTGGCTGAACCGGTCTTATTATGAAAAACTCCATAAACAGGATACTGACCTGACCTATTGCTTTGACACTGCTGCCTCTAACCAGATCTACCGCATTCCTACCGACCGTATTACAGCCCAGGATATCCTGGGAAAGCTGATGGATCTGTTAGAGGAAAATAGTTCCGAGCGTATTTTTCATGCCCAGGCAAGAGAACTGATGGCTATGTCTTTCCTTGTATACATTAACCGGCTCCTTTACAGCAGCCTCCACGAACATTCCCAGGTATTTGAAAATGCCCTTTACTTAAAAATATGTGACTATATCCATCAGAATCTGGAAGATGATCTAAGTCTGGAACGGATCGCAGCAAATTTTTATGTGAGTAAATACCACATTGCCCACATTTTCAAAGATAATATGGGAATTTCCTTGCATCAGTATATATTAAAAAAGCGGCTTCATGCCAGCCGCCAGGCGATCCTCTCCGGCGAACCTATCAGCCGTATTTTTCCACAATATGGTTTTAAAGATTACACCAGCTTTTTCCGTGCTTTTAAAAAAGAATACGGGATCTCACCGAAAGAATACAGGGAGCAGCACCGGCTGATCAGAACCGAACCATAAATGGACAAATGCTCCCACAAAGAGCACTTGCAAGATATGCACTCCCGCAAAATCGACCACAAAAACAGGTGCAGGGAAGATTCCGAGAGTACATAAATACAAAAAGGAGTTTCTATATGAACTTACCTGACTATACAAACTGTACACTCTGTCCCAGAATGTGTCATGTAAACCGCAGTGTGACCACAGGCTACTGCGGCTGCTCAAGTCACATTTCAGCAGCCAGAGCCGCCCTTCATAAATGGGAGGAACCGGTACTTAGCGGACCGGAAGAAGAACCAGGCGGCAGCGGCGCTGTCTTTTTCTCCGGCTGTACCTTACGCTGCTGTTTCTGCCAGAATTCAATACTAAGCAAGGACCATTTTGGTAAAGAACTGACCGTAAACGAACTTGGAGATGCTTTTTTGCGTCTTCAGGACAAAGGTGCTTACAATATCAATCTGGTAACGCCTACCCAGTTTTTTCCGGATATCATTAAAACACTGGATCTGGTCCGCCACAAGCTGCATATTCCTGTAGTCTGTAACTGTGGCGGCTATGAACGCCCGGAGATCATTTCCCTGTTAAAAGATTATATTGATATCTGGCTTCCTGATTTTAAATATTTTGACAATGAACTGGCTTTTCGCTATTCAAAAGCAAAATATTACTTTGAACAGGCCTCTGCTTCTATTGCCCAGATGATCCACCAGACCGGCGCACCCGAATATACACTCCATCCTTCCTCTGTCCCCGGCAGACCGGATTTTCCCTTAATGACGAAAGGCATCATTATCCGCCATATGGTCCTTCCCGGTCACAAGGATGACTCTATCCGGTTGCTTTACTGGATCCACCAACATTTTCCGGAGCATTCCTATCTGGTAAGTCTGTTAAGCCAGTACACTCCTTATACCCAAAATCCGGACTATCCCCAGCTAAACCGCCGGATCACTTCTTATGAGTATAACAAAGTAGTAGATACTGCCCTGGAGCTTGGCATGACTGACGGTTTTATGCAGCAAAAAAGCAGTGCGAAAGAAGAATACACACCGCCTTTTAATCTGGAAGGGCTGTAAAACGAAAGCTTGGTTGCCAAATGTCTATACGTCCTTGCGTGCAAGCACGCAGTCCGCATAGCCGCTTGGTAACACTTTCGCAATAAAATAAGACGGATATCGAATCTTTGATTAACCACTTCGCGATTACGATATCCGCCTTCTGACTATCTCGTCCATTGGACCAAGCCTCTCTTTTCTGAAACATTTGTTTTTCGTTTCTTTTCTCTATATTCAATTGTGTGCCTCATTTCTTTCTCTTCCGCTTTTCTTTTCTCACTCTTTCTTTTTATATTTCTTTCTATCTGGTAATCTTCTTTCGTCCTGACCATACTTTCTCGTCATATGACCAAACCGAAAACTGGATTTTCCAATTTTGTACTCTTCTCTTTTCGATACTCTTACGGATAGTTTTTTAAGTAAGCGGTTTTAAAAGATTGAGGTTTGTCCTAGTCTCATTTATAAATCACATCTTTTATAAATGAAACAATGTTATCCTTCTGGTGGTCCGTACCTCCTTTTCTTAGATTTTTTCGAAACTGATTGTCTACAATTTCTTTTTTATTTATTTTCTTCGTTCTTTTGTTGTCTTTAATATACCAGATATCCCGCATTTTGTCAATACTATTTTAAAATTAATTCTATATTTTTAGCATATTTTAAAATTGTATTTATTGATTATAATTATTTATATTTTTTGTACATTTTAATACTTTTATTTTGTATTCAAAACGTATTTATCAGAATATTCTATTAAGTTTTCACCATATGTATCGCGCAATAAAAAAGACCCCCGAAAGGATCTTACACTGCATCTTTTTTCGGGAATCTTTTTCGTATTTTATAATATGTAAACATATGAGCTGAAGCCGTTATGATCCAGGAAACCGGATAGGACAGATAAAGCACTTCAAGGGTCCGGCAGGAAGCAAAGATCGTAAAGATCCAGAATACACGGAAGCCGCAGGCTCCTGTTAAGGATACGATCATTGGAAGTACAGAATATCCCAGACCTCTTAAACTTCCTACCATACAATCCATAAGACCGCACAGAAAATAGGTACCGCAGATAATACGCAGTCTGCGCATGCCAAAGGCAAGTACCTCCGGATCAGAAGAATAGATACTTAAAAGTCCTTTTCCTCCAAATACAGCTCCCAGTCCCAGGATCAGACCTACTACTGTTACAACTCCCAGACAGATATTTTTAATCTTGTCAATACGGCTGTATTTCTTACCGCCCAGGTTCTGGCTGGTAAAGCTTAAGCTGGTCTGGTATACAGCATTCATAGCCGTGTATACAAAGCCTTCAATATTGGCAGAAGATGTATTTCCTGCCATGGCAATAGAGCCGAATGAGTTTACAGATGACTGGATCAGCACGTTGGAAATAGAGAAGATCGCCCCCTGCATACCTGCCGGCAGACCTATACGTATGATCTGTTTCAATTTTTCAGGTACAACGCGCAGTTTGGAAAGATGAAGCTTCATAGCTCCCCTTTCCTTCATCAGACTGCGGATGATCAGGCCCGCACACACCCACTCAGAAATAACGGTTGACCAGCCAACGCCATCTACGCCCACTCCCACCTCAATTACAACCAACAGGTTCAAAACTACATTTACAGCTCCGGCTGCAAATAAAAAGTACAACGGACGTCTGGTATCCCCTACCGCCCTTAAAAGAGCTGCACCGAAGTTATAGATCATCAGCACCGGCATCCCAAAGAAATAGATCTTCAGGTACAATGCCGCCTGATCCAGTACATCATCCGGTGTTCCCATAAGGGTAAGCATCGGCCTTGAAGCAGTTTCTCCCAGAAGCACCAGAAACAGACCGCTTAATATAGCCATCATAATAGCTGTGTGGACTGTATCCTGAATATCTTTTTCCTTCTGGCCGCCATAATATCTGGCAGCAAGAACATTGACACCTACTGATAATCCCACAAATACATTGATCATTAAATTGATCAGTGAGGCGGTAGAACCAACAGCTGCCAGTGCTGTACTTCCCGCAAACCTTCCTACTACAATGATGTCTGCCGCGTTAAAAAGCAGCTGAAGAATACCGGAAAGCATAAGGGGAACTGAAAAAACAAGGATCTTGCCCAGAAGTGGGCCGTTACACATATCTATTTCATATGATTTTTTCATTCTACGCATGCTCCGCTTCCATCCAGCCTGCGGCCATCTATGGTACAATTGCTCATCATCACACCATCAGAAAGGTTCAGATAATAGGTATGCCCCATAGATTCCTGCCAGCCTGTTAACATATATCCATCTGCACCAAACAGATACCATTTTTCATTGATCTTCGCCCAGGAAGTAAGATAATCCCCCTGATACAGATAACGCCAGCCCTTTACATCCTTCTCCCATTTTCCCAGATGGATATTCCTGTAACCAGCCATATCACTTTCTGGAACAGCAGTAAAATAATATTCCTTCCGCTCATCCTCTGTGGAAAATTCCACCATGTAACAACGTTCCAGAGAGTCATATACATCCCCCGATGCTTTTTCACGGCTAAAAGTCTCCGGACGGATGACAGGATAATGTTCCCCTTCTTTCAGACCATAGACTCTGCATTCTAAGTTTTTCTCTGTACCACCATTATAGGTGATCAGATAATAACTTAAGGTCACATCTCCCAGATCTACCTGGTCTGTATTTTTTGTAACCGTAAATGTATCATTTTCACAGGTACGATTACCCATTACATAAGAAGTATATCCGTCATAAACAGGTGTCTGCCTGTTGTTTATATCCATATGAAGGGTGAGTGGTACATCTTTCTTAAAGGAAGAACCTGCTTGAGAAGAGAAGGTACTTCCCACAGCAAAGGCTGCTGCAAGAAGCAGTGTCATATAGTTTTTCACCAAGCATCCTCCTCTCATTTATCTTACTTTAAAATAACTTTCTTAAAGTTCTTCTTTCCGCGCTTGATCACAACACCATCACCTGCAAACTGTTCTTTTGCAAATACTGCCTTGATATCCTTGATCTGTGTTCCGTCAGCAGATACACCGCCCTGTTCTACATTTCTTCTTGCCTCAGAACGTGATGCGGCCAGTCCTGATTTTGTAAGAACAGTTAAAATGTCGATATTTCCATCTGTGAAATCTTCTTCACCCAGTTCACAGGTTGGCATATTTTCGGTATTAGCGCCGCCTGCAAATAATGCTCTTGCACCTTCCTGTGCTTTTGCAGCCTCTTCTTCCCCATGTACCAGCTTGGTCAGTTCAAATGCAAGGATCTCTTTTGCCTTATTTAACTGGCTTCCTTCCCACTTGTCCATTTCATCGATCTGCTCTAATGGCAGGAAAGTAAGCATACGCAGGCACTTAAGTACATCAGCGTCACCTACGTTTCTCCAGTACTGGTAAAAATCAAATGGAGAGGTTTTTTCAGGATCCAGCCATACAGCACCTGACTGGGTCTTGCCCATCTTTTTACCTTCGGAGTTTAATAACAGGGTAATGGTCATAGCATGAGCATCTTTGCCCAGCTTACGGCGGATCAGCTCTGTACCGCCTAACATATTGCTCCACTGGTCATCACCGCCGAACTGCATGTTGCAGCCATAGCGCTGGAACAGCTCATAGAAGTCATAGCTCTGCATCAGCATGTAGTTAAACTCTAAGAAGCTTAAGCCTTTTTCCATTCTCTGCTTGTAGCACTCTGCACGGAGCATATTATTAACGGAGAAATGAGGACCTACTTCCCTTAAAAATTCAATATAATTTAAGTTCATCAGCCACTCAGCATTGTTTACCATCAGGGCTTTTCCATCAGAGAAATCAATGAAACGGCTCATCTGCTTTTTGAAGCAGTCACAGTTGTGCTGGATGATCTCAGGTGTCATCATCTTACGCATATCAGTACGTCCTGATGGATCTCCTACCATACCAGTACCGCCTCCGATCAGGGCGATCGGCTTATTTCCAGCCATCTGAAGACGTTTCATCAGGCACAGTGCCATAAAATGTCCTACATGAAGACTGTCAGCAGTTGGGTCAAAACCAATATAGAAAACTGCTTTTCCTTCGTTTACCATTTTACGGATTTCTTCTTCATTTGTTACCTGGGCGATAAGACCTCTGGCAACTAATTCTTCATAGATCTGCATTTTTTTCTTTCCTTTCATTACCATCCCGTATACTAGTACATCGTTTTCGAAATAACTATACTACTCACTTGTCTGCGAATCTGATTGCACAGGCCTAAAAGCCTCAGCGTAGCCCGCTACGCCTGCGTTTTTAGACCTGCACACTCAAATCCGCATCCTACGTGATTAGTACAGTTATTTACGAAACGATGTACTAGATACCTATTTCTAAGTATAACATATTTTTTCTTTCATGTACAAGGAACAGGGAGATTCCTGATTATTAAATGTTACAGTTCAGCCATGACATCTTCTTGTTTCCATATTCATGAAAACAAGAAGCACGGTGGGTTCACCATATGCTGATTTGGATGAAAAAGTGCTTATGCAAGCAAGCTTGCAACACACTTTCTCATTCAAACCAGCGCATGGCTGAACTGTAACTATTAAATAAAAAAGCTCCGTCCCCTAAAGGACGAAGCATAAAGATCCGTGTTACCACCTTAATTTACAGACAGCTCACACCGTCTGCCTTAAAAGGTACGCTCTTTCGAGGATACCCTGGTACTATAACGTGTACCGCCTCCGTTGCAGCCTACTAAACGATCTTATCATTATTCAGTGCAAAGCTCAGGGATGTATTCATATCCTGCTTTCCATGCGCCTCTCATCAGCCGGCTGCTTTCTGTATGCTTTTGCAGAAAATTACTTGTTCCCATCATTGCCAAGTCATGAAATTAAGGCTATTATAGGCAGTTATCCTATTTTTGTCAATGGGATTTTTTTGCGTTGCAACTTCCCCAAAGTTATACTATAATGAGTCCTAAAGAAAATTGAGCCATACTAAAGTTACATCGGGAGGATAAAGACCAATGAGTTTCACACTTGTAAATGAACTTCCAAGCCCCGCAGAGATCTTAGAGCAGTTTCCTCTGCCTGAAAAGCTGGCAGCTTTAAAAGCTGAAAGAGATGAAGAGATCAAAAAAGTAATTACCGGAGAAAGCAATAAATTCCTTGTTATCATCGGACCTTGCTCCGCTGATAATGAAGATGCTGTCTGCGACTATACAAACCGTCTTGCAAAGGTTCAGGAGAAGACCAAAGACAGACTTCTCATTGTTCCAAGAGTTTACACCAATAAGCCAAGAACCACAGGCGAAGGCTATATGGGCATGCTCCACCAGCCTGATCCTGAGAAAAAGCCGGATATGCTCCAGGGGATTATTTCCATCCGTCATATGCACATGAAGGTATTCCGCGAGACCGGAATGTCCACTGCTGACGAAATGCTGTATCCGGATAACCTTCAGTATCTGTCCGATATTATGTCCTATATCGCAGTTGGCGCCCGTTCTGTTGAAAACCAGTATCACCGTCTGGTAGCCAGCGGCTGTGACGTACCGGTGGGCATGAAAAATCCTACCAGCGGCGATCTCAGCGTTATGTTAAACTCTGTTGTAGCAGCCCAGCTGCCTCATGATTTTATCTTCCGCGGTAACGAAGTTTCCTGCCCCGGAAACCCATTGGCACATACCATTCTGCGCGGTGCTGTAAACAAGCATGGCCAGTGCATCCCTAACTACCATTATGAGGACCTGCACCTGCTCTTTGAGCTTTACTCCAAGAGAAACTTAAAGAACCCGGCCTGCATCGTAGATACCAACCATTCCAACTCCAACAAAAAGTATGCAGAACAGGTACGTATCGCAAAAGAAGTTCTCCACAGCCTCCGTCATTCTGATGATATCCGTCATCTGGTAAAGGGTCTGATGATCGAAAGCTACATCGAGCCAGGAAACCACAAGATCGGCGAACACTGCTACGGACAGTCCATTACCGACCCATGTCTGGGCTGGGATGAGTCTGAAAAGCTGCTGTATGATATTGCTGAAATGGCAGATTAAAAATAATCGTTAAAAAAACTCCGTTCCTGATATATGAGCAGGACGGAGTTTTTTTATACCACCCCTACTATGATGCCAGTGCTGTGATCCCGAAGTATGCCAGCACCACAATACCTAAAATAATACGATAATAACCAAAGAATTTAAAATCATGCCTGCGCACATACCCCATTAAGAACTGGATAGAGTATACAGATACGCCAAATGCAACAAGCATTCCCAGAATGGTGTAAAAAATCTGCGGCCCGGTCAGGGCATTGCCTTTTATGAAAAACTTTACAAGCTTTAAAAAGCTGGCCCCGAACATGACCGGGATCCCTAAAAAGAAGGAAAATTCAGCTGCCGCACCTCTGGAACAGCCAAGTACCATGGCTCCTAAAATCGTAGATCCGGAACGGGACGTACCCGGTATCAGGGACAGAAGCTGGAACAGACCGATAAAAAGGGCTGTTTTTGCAGAAATATGACCTACTTTGGTAATAGACGGATTGGCTGTAATAGAACTGTTTTCCAGAACAATAAACAGTACACCGTAAATGATCAGTGTGGCAGCTACCACATAGGCGTTGTATAAATGTGCTTCCATCCAGTCATCTAAAAGAAGTCCGAATACAGCTGCCGGGACACATGCGATCACGATCTTGATCCACAATGCCCATGTAGCCTGTTTCTGTCTGGAAGACTTTGCTGGGCTGAATGGGTTTAATTTGTGAAAATACATTACTGCAACCGCTAGGATAGCGCCTAACTGGATCACCACCAGGAACATGTCTTTAAACGCATCCGGCTGGTTTAACCGGATGATCTCATCTACCAGGATCATGTGGCCGGTGCTGCTGATGGGCATCCATTCTGTGAAACCTTCTACAATTCCCAGAACGATCACCTTTAAAATCTCTACTATACTCATAATTGCTCCTTATATATCATTTTTTGATCACGTCAGCTTATTTCGCCTGCTTTTCTATGTTTTCGATCTGCCAGTCAACAGGCTCTAAACCATGTTTCCTGAGGAAATCATTGGTCTTGCTGAAAGGACGGCTGCCGAAAAATCCTCTGTATGCAGATAATGGGCTTGGATGGGGCGCCTCTAAGATCATATGCTTTGGATTGTTTAACATAGCCTTCTTTGCCTGGGCCGGTCTGCCCCACAGGATAAAGACCATGGGACGGTCCTGTTCATTTAACACACGGATGGCAGCATCTGTAAACTGCTCCCAGCCAATATCATGGTGGGAATTTGCCTGATGGGCCCGCACAGTCAGAACTGTGTTTAAAAGCATAACGCCCTGGTCTGCCCATTTCTTCAGATAACCGTTATTTGGTATGTAACAACCCAGATCATCATGCAGCTCCTGATAAATATTCACCAAAGATGGCGGAATATCTATATCCGGCTTTACGGAAAAACTCAGGCCATGGGCCTGGCCATTGTTGTGATAGGGATCCTGACCCAGGATCACTACTTTTACCTTTTCCAGTGGTGTAAAGGCAAAGGCATTGAAAATGTCATCTGGTGCCGGAAAAATCTCTCTTGTTTCATACTCATGTTTTACAGTTTCATATAATTTTTTATAATATGGCTTTTTAAACTCTCCGCTTAAGGGAGCCAGCCAGTCATTAGATATCGCAGCCATTTTATGCTCCTTTTCTCTTGTATGTTCTCTTCAGGCACACCCTTATCTCCGAACGGAAATACCTTGGTCAGCCAGATAATCCTTCAGCTCACAGATTTCAAGTTCCTTATAATGGAACATGGAAGCAGCCAGGACAGCATCTGCTTTGCCTTTTGTTAATGCATCATAAAAATGCTCTTTTGTACCTGCACCGCCAGATGCGATCACAGGAATGCTTACCAGATCTGCTACTGCTGCAGTCAGTTCATTGTCATATCCGGCTTTTGTGCCATCGCAGTCCATACTGGTAAGAAGGATCTCACCTGCGCCTAATGAATCTGCTTTTTTCGCCCATTCCAGCACATCCAGACCTGTATCTAAACGTCCGCCGTGTTTGTATACATTCCACCCGGAACCATCTGCCCTGCGCTTGGCATCGATCGCTACCACAACGCACTGTCTTCCGAATTTCTGTGCTGCATCATGGATCAGCTGCGGGTTATCAATGGCAGATGAGTTAATGGATATCTTATCAGCGCCTTCCCGAAGAAGCATGCGGAAATCTTCCACTGTACGGATCCCACCGCCTACTGTAAAAGGGATAAACACCTTTTCTGCCACCTTGCGCACCATATCTACTACTGTTTTTCTGTGGTCAGAGGACGCAGTAATATCAAGAAATACCAGTTCATCTGCTCCTGCTTTGTCATAAGCTGCCGCTATCTCCACCGGATCACCGGCATCTTTTAAATTTACAAAATTAACGCCTTTTACAACACGGCCGTTATTCACATCTAAGCATGGAATGATCCTTTTTGTAAACATATTTTATTTTCCTTTCTCCAGGTATGTGTAAAAGCCACTATGACAGTTTAATGAAGTTTTCAAGGATCTTAAGACCTGTCTGGCTGCTCTTTTCCGGATGGAACTGGCAGGCGAACAGGTTTCCTTTCTCGACTGCTGCGTGAATATGTGTCCCGTATTCCGTAGTAGCTGCTACAATATCTTCTGATCCTGCTTTCAGATAATAGGAATGGACAAAATATACATAACTGCCATCTGGAATGTCCTGAAACAATCTGGAATCCGGACGTACTTTCAGGGAGTTCCAGCCCATATGTGGAACTTTCATCCCCGGTGCTTCCGGTATCTTTAGGATCTTTCCCGGAAGCAGTCCAAGACCTTCTACACCAGGGCTTTCTTCGCTGCTTTCAAACATCAGCTGCAGTCCCAGACAGATCCCCAGAAAAGGGGTCCCTTTTTTTACGATCTCTTTTATCACATCTACCAGTCCATACTGGTGCAGACGTTCCATTGCATCCCCAAAAGCACCTACTCCCGGAAGGATCACTTTATCAGCCGCCAGAAGTTCTTCCCTGTCTCTGGTGATGACCGGTGTTTCTCCAAGATAAGCTAATGCTTTTTCCACGCTTTTTAAATTTCCTGCATCATAGTCTATTACAGCGATCATGGTCATTCCTCACTTTCGTCTTTTATCTGGCTTTTACACTGCTATTTTATTTTTCAAGCATCCAGCGGACAGAATTTTCATGGACAGAAACGCCACGTTCCTCCGCCTCCTTAGGAAGCTGGTAAAAGCTTTCATTTATACGGTATAATCTGGATTTACGGTTAAAATAAATGATCTTTTCAAAAGGCCAGCGCATAACAGTGGGAGTTGCGAATCCTTCTCCCAGTTCCAGGATCACAAGAGAACGGTTAATCGTACCGGTCTGCCATTTCATATAATCTTTCCATCTTGGAAGATAGCCTTCTTCAATATATGTTTCTGCCTTTATAGTATTTCCTGTAAGCGGGGCTTTGCAGTGTGGACAGACATCATCTGGCACTTCACTTTCTTCCCAGATGTCCTTGGTACATGCCTTAGAACACTGTCTCCAGTGGATATTTCCGCAGGGAGCCACGATCCTGTTTTTATCAAAGGGCATTTCATAAACAGCCCCGTCTGTTAAAGTAGTGACAATGTAATAGTCTTTCTCTTTTATCAGATCATAAAGGGCTTCATAAGCTGCCTCCAGATCAGCCTGGGATGGATCTGTTAAATGGCAAAAGCGGATATCTTTTTCATCATCCCTCAGCGCCCATTCTTTTCCGATCCCAATGAGGACTTTCTGGGCTTCTTTTATCTTTTCCATGACCTCTGTCTTTACATTTTCCATTAATTTCTCTGCCTTCCTGCAAATTATGTCAATCAACATAATACCACAGACAGCCTTTCATTTCAATGAAACAGTTTATAAACCCTTTGCAGTCCTTTTTAACGGGAATACAAAAAACAGGCAGAAGCTTTTCTCCCGCCTGCTTTAAAAATACAGATACTGTTCTCAATTATTTAAACTGCCCTAAAATAGAAGTTCCAATGGTTCCTTCCGGCATTTTCACATCAAAATTATCTGCAATCGTAGCACCGATAACACCAAAGGTATCTGCTTCTTCCAGTTTTCCATCTCCCTTTAATGACGGGGAATAAACTAACAGCGGTACCTGCTCTCTCGTATGGTCTGTACCGGTCCATGTAGGATCATTTCCATGGTCTGCTGTGATCATTAACAGATCATCCTCTTTCAGATTCTTTAACAGCTCACCCAGCTTTACATCAAAGCTTTCCACTTCTTTTGCATAGCCTTCCGGATTTCTTCTGTGCCCCCAAAGTGCATCAAAATCAACCAGGTTGACAAAGCAAAGACCTGTAAAATCATTGTTCTGCAAAATGTCGATGGTCTGTTCCATGCCGTGAACAGAACTTTTTGATTTATAAGCCTCTGTAATGCCTTCCCCGTCAAAAATATCTCGGATCTTTCCTACAGAGATCACATCATATCCGTTTTCTTTTAATGCATCCAAAGCCGTTTTTCCTGTTGGTTTTAAGGCATAATCATGGCGGTTGCTGGTACGCTTGAATTCACCTTTTTTCTTTCCTACATAAGGTCTTGCAATGACGCGTCCTACTCTCCACTCATCCTTTAAAGTCAGCTCCCTGGCGATCTTGCAGCAGCGGTAAAGCTCATCCAGTCCAAAGGTTTCCTCGTTTCCACAGATCTGGAGCACTGAATCAGCAGATGTATACACGATCATGTGACCGGTTGCGATCTCCTCTTCTGCCAGCTCATCCAGGATCTCTGTACCGCTGGCGCTTTTATTTCCAATGATCTTATGTCCGGTACGTTCTTCCAGTTCATGGATCAGTTCAGGTGGGAAACCATGGTCTGTAAATGTAACGAATGGCTTTGTGGTATAAATACCCGTCATTTCCCAGTGTCCTGTCATAGTGTCTTTTCCGCAGCTTTTTTCATTAAGGACCAGCTGATAGCCCAATGGATGTTCTGCAGGTGTTACTCCCTTTAAAGGATGTAAATTCGCCAGCCCCAGCTTTGTAAGGTTTGGGATTTTCCAGTTATCATGCTTCTCAGCAATATGACCCATGGTATCTGCACCGTCATCGCCGTAAGCAGCCCCGTCTTTTGCATGACCTGCGCCAAAAGAATCCATTACTATCAAAAAAATGCGTTTAAATTTCTTCATTATTTTCATTCCCTCCCATTATTTTTCCGTTTTTTATACATTTTTGCTTTATTTCCATATCTAATATCAGTATACACAAAATAGAAAAATAAAAAAATGCCATATGGCATTTTTTACAGGAAGTAATTTTTCATAAAACCTTTGACTTTCTTATCATTTTTTACTTGAAGCTTCTTTGTAATAATGTTACCATGTACATATTGTATGTTCTCCAGAACTTTTCGGGGGAACATAACATTTCTCAGGAGGAATATATCAATGGAACTGTTTATACCGGAGCACTATGATCCCCGGCTGGATATACGTGAGACCCAGGATGCCATTAAATATATCCGCGATACTTTCCAGAAGGAAATGGGACGCGAGATGCACCTGGAACGTATTTCCGCACCTTTATTTGTAGAAAAAAGCAGCGGTTTAAATGATAACTTAAACGGCGTAGAACGCCCTGTATCTTTCGATATGGCTGCTATTCCTGGTGAGACCATGGAAGTTGTACACTCCCTTGCAAAGTGGAAACGTATGGCATTAAAAGAATATGGTTTCCAGCCAGGAGAAGGTCTTTACACCAACATGAACGCCATCCGCCGGGATGAGGAGCTGGACAATCTCCACTCCTGCTACGTAGACCAGTGGGACTGGGAGAAAGTCATTACCAGGGAAGACCGCAATGAAAAGACCTTAAAGGATACTGTACGTCTGATCTTTAAGATCATCAAGCACATGCAGCACGAAGTATGGTACAAATATCCTCAGGCTGTAAACCAGCTGCCAGATAATATCTTCTTTATCACTACCAGTGAACTGGAAGCTATGTACCCGGATAAAACCCCAAAGGAACGTGAAAACCTGATCACCAAAGAACACGGCTGCGTATTTTTAATGCAGATCGGTGACAAGTTAGCCAACGGAAAGCCACATGACGGCCGTGCACCAGACTATGATGACTGGAAATTAAACGGTGATATCCTTTTCTGGTATCCAACCTTAAACTGCGCGTTGGAGATCTCCAGCATGGGTATCCGTGTAGATGAGACTTCTTTAAGGGAACAGCTTGAAAAATCCGGCTGCACAGACCGTATGGAGCTTCCTTATCACAAGATGCTTTTAAACGGAGAGCTTCCTTATACCATCGGCGGTGGTATCGGACAGTCCCGTCTGTGCATGCTTTTACTGGACCGAGCCCATATCGGCGAAGTACAGGCAAGTATATGGCCGCAGGAAATGCGTGATACCAGACGGAACCAAAACATCTACTTACT